>CEQW01062812.1_pt1 | contig 18989 bp, 30 predicted proteins | sample 530891 | NCBI WGS metagenome assembly CEQW01 (sample SAMEA2621066, study PRJEB7988) | marine metagenome | biome: marine biome (ENVO:00000447); feature: surface water layer (ENVO:00002042); material: "saline water (ENVO:00002010), including plankton (ENVO:xxxxxxxx)" | depth 5 m
TAAACCTGGAATAAGTTTTATAGCATCTGTTATTTTTGATAATACCTCTTTAAGTAAATACGCAAAATAATCTTGAGCAAAACTTAACAATTTTTTTACTAATCTATCTCTTTGAAATTCTGATATTTCTACCTTCTCTCTTATTTCACCACCTAATATTTGTTCTATTGTAAATGGTCCAACTTGTATATTTTTTAAATCTTCTATTTGTTGTTCTATATCTTTTTCAGTATCTTCTATTATACCTTGAATAGCTAATTTTACAGCTTCTCTTGGGTCAGTTGGTAAAGTAAATCCTAATCCTAAATCTTTTAATCCTTGTATAAAATTACCAGTTTGAAATTCTTTTACCTTTTCTTTAAAATAATCTTTTACTGTTTTCTTTTTAAAATCTATACTATCAAACTTATCTTTATATAGTTTATATTCTGGTGGTAGTAATTCGTATAAATTATCAATATCTAAATCAATACTATCAAATATTGTATTTAAATACGTTCTATCAGTTACGAACTTTATAACATCAACTTGTATACCAAGTATATCAACAGTTATTTCTATAGGTGTAAGGTCAGCAACTATTTTTAATAATTGAGATTGAACATATGAACTAAACTCATCAACTAAACCTTGTATACGTATTTCCCATTCTATTTCTTGTATTTCTATTTTTTTAAACTTAGGGTCAAAAGGTTCAAATATAGGTTTTAAATCTTCTAATATGTCTTTTATTTCTTCTATCTCGTACGTGTACGCGTGAGAAGCTAAACCTTTAAAATAATTAGCTAAATTAGCTGGTGTAGGTAATAAAACAGCTGGACATTCCAATGGTGGTATAGTTAAAGTTGGAGTTGACATTATATAATTCTTACTTTTTTAGCAGATTTAATTTCTACACGACCATCTTCTCTTAAATGTATATAAGATTTAATACCATTGACTTCTTTACCATGAGTAATTCTTATTTCTTCTGCACCATCTTTATTATCAATTTCAATTAAATGACCGGCTTTTGATTTATATACTTTATTATCTACAGAAGATTCTTCAGGTATATCTTGTTTATATTTTTGTTTACCAGTAATAGTTTTACCATCTGGCGATTGAGTTGCAATTGAACCCATAACAATTGGGTCTTGAGCTGATGGACCATCTCTAAAAAATCCTGCAACCCATGAACCAATTTCTAAATGATGATTACCACCATTACCTTTCATAGATGCTGACGTAACTGGCATCATTACAGTAGCCCAAGGCAAATCATTTGTTTTTATTTCTTCACTATCATGATAACCGTAAGCTCTTACTTTAACTCTATTTAAATTTTTTGGGTCATCTATTTCTTCTATACTTCCTAAGAACCAAGTAAATAATCCATTTTTATATTGGTCATCTATTCTTCGCATTATCCATCTCCTATATCATCAATTGGATATGTTAATAATGAATCTTTTATAGCTTTTACTTTCATTGAATATCCAACTCTATTAAATGTATGTTCAACACTGTGTACTAAATATTTTCCACTTGTATACTCATCCATAAAATCTTCTTCACTATCAGCTTCTTCTTGGATGTCAGCATGTTTTAAAGTTTCTAATTCAATTATATTACCAGGCGTCATTTCAAAATCTCCAGCAAGGTCCATTTCAATTCTAAATTGATGAAGTAATGCTCCAGCTGTAAAGGCTTTTAATAATCCATTACCATTTGTAGTTGAATGATAATTATTTCCTTTATCAAATGCATTTTCATTTAATGATTGATAATATATATTAGTTTTATTTAAATCAAAAAGAGAAGAATCACTATCTAAAATTTTCATTTGTGGAGCTACAGCTGGAAACTCATTTAAATATTTTCTTAGTGGTTCTTCAAGCCAACTAAATGTATGTTCATCAGTAGTTTTAGTTGATATATCTATTGTTTTTATTGTTGAACCAAAAACTCCAGATTCCGCTGGTGAAAGTTTTGAAAGGTCCATGTGAGAATTAAATTTTCTTATTTTAAGTTTTTCTTCTTCAAATATTTCATCTGGTTTTTTATTATCCATAGTTCCAAAAAAGAATGGATTTTTATTATAAACATTAAATGGTTTATTTTTGCTTTTTAATAAATGAGAATATGATGTTAGTATTAATCCATCTTTTGCTGTTTCATAAAAAAACATAGGTGAATCATCTATAACAGCATTTCTCATTAACCATTCAATTGCATCATAAGGCCTTAAATTAGGATATATTCCTTTTAATAAACCTTTACTTGAATCCTGCACATCAATTTTTGATTCTAAATTAGATTCTACAATATCTTTAATTAAATCTTTTGCTTGACCGTTAAAAGGTCTATTTAAAAGTTTTTTATTATTTAAATAACTATGTTTTGAAACACATATTAATGTATATGCTTGACTTGATGGAGATGGTTCTGAATAGTTAGTAATATCTGCTATTTGCAAGTTAAGCGCTAAAAATTTTTCTTTATCACCAGGTTCTATTCTACTTAATACCATTCTAACATTTTCATTACCAGCTAATTTTACTTCAGCTCCTAGATTAATTGGGTCTTCAATAAATACAAGTACCATAATACTTTTCATTTCCATGCTTTCAATTATTTGTATTTGTTGTACTAAATCTTTAAACTCAAAAACATGACCGCTATTACTTGTCATTTCTGCAGTTTCTATATTAAATCCGGTAGGACTTATACTTTCTTGTTCTGAAGTTGTAAAATTACCAGGGCCCATAATGTTATCTATTAATTAAGTCTTTAAATGATTTTGTAAATTTATTAATATATGCAGGGTCAACATATCTTATTCTAGAATTAGAATCATTTTTGTCTTCTAAATAAGCACGATTACTTACAAACTCTAATTGACTATGATTAACTCCTCCAGTAATATGGTCTGCGCTAGTCACAGGTTTTTTTAATGCATCGCCTGCTTTATAGAAATAATAAGGAGCATCTATATATTTGTATACTCTATTTGATGATACTGAGTTTGTTGAAGTTTGACCTACTATTAATTCAGGAGCTGTAAAAGTTCCAGTAGTATCTTGTACAATTAATTGACTTAAGTCAGCAATTTTTTTAGTGACTGTACCAGATGCATTTGATGTCCCACCAATTACTGTTTCGCCTAAAGTAAATCTACCAGATAAACTATTTTCAAATTCTCCATCAGGTCCACTTATTACTTTTGGTTTTGTTTCAATTGCAAATCCATTATATTCTTTTATCATATAATCTTGTAATGATTCTTGGCTCATAGGCCACGCTCTATATCCATCATGTAAATGGTCATTTACTAAAAAAAATGTCCAATAATATCTAGGTGTTCCATATAATCTACCAGATACTATATCAGGTCTTTCACCATTTTTTATATCATAAAACTTATAACCAGAATATTCATCTAAAAAAGATGGTAATGGTCTTACACTTCTATATAAATCGACCATTTTTTGTACAACACCTGTACGATTAAAGTCATAGTCAATTTTTGGAAATTGCTTAAAAAACATTATGCTGTCCCCGTGCTAGTATCAGCTGATTTACCACCAGTACTTGATTCTTGATAATATCCATCAGCTTCAGTAATATCAGAATCAGTTGGATATAAATCTTGACGTACAAGAGTTCTTTCTTCCTGGAATGTCAGAGATATATCAACTTCTGTAGGTGCACCAGTATCTTGGTGAAAAGTACTAGATGTTGAATTAAATGTAGTATCTAGTGTAGTTAAATAACATGGTTTTATTTTTGGTAAATACTCACTTTTCCTTCCTTCAACATAAAAATCTATATGAAATAATGGAGGATATACTACAGCTATAGAACCCATTCTTTTTGGATATAAGAATTTTCTAAAAGTTCTTTCAATAGCCACCATTTTAGCTGATTCTTCAGCGCTACTTGCTACCATTTTAAAAGAAAATTGATATCCTCTTACATTAGTAGTTTCAAATGCTGTTCTTGTATATGGGTTTGTTGCAACTCCAGCTCTCAAAGCAGCTGCACTTGTTATTTTTTCTACTGTAGAACCTGGCGTTACTATTTTATCTTTTGCTATAAGAGCTGTAGCAAAAAGGTCTGATTCTGATATGCCTAATCTTCCATCATCAAGCATTCCTTTTACTTTACCTATTCCGCCTTTTAAAGTACCTATATCAAATCCTGAATAGTTAACACCATCAGAAAATGAAATCCCAGGCGGCAAATGTAGATATATTGCTACTTTATCTGTACCTTTATTATTTTGAATACCAAATCTTATAAAAGGCAAGCCAGTACTAGCTCCTTCTGCTAAATCATTTGGAAAGTAATGATGTTGTTTTTTGTCAATATCAACTCTTTCTTGCTCAAATGATGAAAGAGTATTTTCAACATATTCTTGAGCGTTTTCTAAAGCGCTTCTTTCTTCTTCAGCTAGTCGTTTTCTTTCTGCTCTTGCTCTTTTTCTTTCTTCTCGTTCGGCTGACTTTTGTGCCCACCATTCGCTCCATGTAGCCATGCTTTTTTCCTATATAAATATATTAAAATATTTTTAAACTATAGAGTTATTTATATGAGTTATCAAGGTAGATATACAATTAAAAGGCCAGAAAAATATGCAGGTGATGCTAAAAAAGTAGTATACCGTTCTTTATGGGAAAGACAAGCATTTAAATGGTGTGAAAACAATCCAAATGTAAAAATGTGGAATTCAGAAGAAGTTGTAGTTCCATACAAATCTACAGTAGATAAAAAACTACATAGATACTTTGTAGATTTATTAATACAAATGAACGACAAATCAACTTATCTAGTTGAAATTAAACCAAAAAAAGAAACAAAGCCGCCTAAAAAGCCTAAAAGGCAAACTAAAAGATATATAAATGAACAACTTACATTTATTAAAAATCAAGATAAATGGGAAGCAGCTGCTGAATTTGCTGAACATAAAGGTTGGAAGTTCCAAGTATGGACTGAAGAAACTTTAAAAAATTTAGGCATAAAGATACTATAAATCTGTATAAATAGATTATATGGCAAGTTTATTTGACACATTACAAGCAAATGCATTTAGAGCAGGTATAAAGGCTAGGACTCGTCAGTCTCGTAAATGGTTTCAAGCAAACGTTAAAAATTTACAAGTAACGCGACCAAATCTGTTAGCAGATAAAGCTTTAAAAAGAACTAATGTGCCTAGTCGTGGAAGTATGTATATGTATTTTTATGACCCAAAACATAAAAAGACATTACCATATTATGATAGATTTCCATTGACAATATTAGTTGATGGTGCACCTGGTGGATTTACTGGATTAAATTTACATTATTTGCCGTATAATGTAAGGGCTAAATTTTTAGACGATTTAATGGCATTTGGACCGCCAGACCCGAAAGAAAGTTCGCGTCTTACTGGTTTAAGATATAATTTAATAAGTGGTGTAAGAAAGTTTAAAGAATTTAGACCATGTTATAAACGTTATTTAAGTTTAAATGTACGTTCACAAATGGCAAGAGTGCCAATGACAGATTGGGAAATAGCAATATTTTTACCAGTAGAACAATTTAAGAAAGCTGGCAAAAATACAATTTGGGCAGAAAGTGTTAAACAAGCTAATAGTCCTGGCTTTAGTCTTAAAAATACTTACGCCTATAGAACAAGAAACATGAAGAAAAAATGAGCATAGAAAGATTAAAATCAACAATATCTAAAAAAGGTGGATTAGCAAAGGCTAATAGATTTAATGTTATGTTTACACCACCAACACAAAGTCTATTTAATTTAGATTTACAAGGTGCTATAAGTTCAGCAATATCAGGCAATTTTAGTGCTAAGAACTTTGTTAATGACCCAAGAGACATATCGATATTGTGCGATTCAGTAGTAATACCAGGTAGACAAATTGCTACAATTGATTATCAAGCACATAAACAAACAGTAAAAATACCTTATGGATATGTCGAAGATGAAGTTTCAATGGGTTTTTTACTAACTAACGACTACTATATGAAAACTGTTTTTGATAAATGGATAAATACTATAGTAGACCCAGATAAATATTGTATTGCATATAAAGACGAAATAACTTGCGATGTAGTAATACAGCAATTAGACGAACAAGATGTGCCAATATATGGAGTTATGTTGGAGAATGCATATCCAACATCGATGAGTGAAATTGCGCTTTCTAACGAAAACGCATCACAGATTCAAAAATTGAATGTGAGTTTTACTTATGATAAATGTGTACCTCAAGGTGCATTAAGTAGTACGGGTAGCTTAATTAAAAATGCGCTATCCATATTTGGATAATAATATAGGAGAATATTATGGCTTTACCAGAGCTAAATACAGCTAGGTATGAGATGGTAATACCATCAACTGGTCAAACAGTTTCGTTTAGACCATATCTAGTGAAAGAAGAAAAGATATTGATGATGGCTATGGAGTCTGATGATAATAAAGTTATTATGAAGGCAACAATGGATGTTATTAAATCTTGTATTTATGATGACTTTGATGTAGAAGAATTAGCAATGTTTGACATTGAAACGATATTTCTAGAATTAAGGTCTAAATCAGTTGGTGAAAAAATTGATTTAAAAATAAAATGTGAGGATGAAAAATGCGACGTTATTAACGATGTAGTTTTAAATTTTGATGATATTGAAAGACCAGTAGTAAATGATGATATTAATAAAATCATGATTACTGATGATGTTGGTGTTATAATGAAATACCCATCAATGAAATATATAGATGAAATGACTGCAGTAGGAGATAACGACACAGACCAGGCAATGAATATGATAATGTCTAGTATAGATGCAATCTTTGATAAGGATGAAGTATATCCAGCAGAGAATGAAACTAAAGAAAACTTACAAAAGTTTGTTGATTCTTTAAGCACTGTACAATTTATGAAATTGTCAGACTTTTTTAGAGATATGCCGGGATTGAAACATGTTGTAAATTTTAAATGTGAATGTGGAAAGGAACAAGAGCAGACATTAAGAGGACTTTCTAGTTTTTTTACGTAGGCCTTTCGCACGATAGTCTTGTAAACCATTATAAGACAAATTTTGCTATGATGCAGCATCATCAATATTCCTTAACAGAATTGGATAATATGGTGCCGTGGGAAAGGGAGATATACATAGCTCTTCTCAGGGAACATATAGAGAAAGAAAACGAACGGCTAAAAGCCGAACAAAGGAGAAGATAATGGCTGAAGGACAGGATAATAGCAGAAATGAAGTAGAAATAGACTTAGATAAGTATATGGCTATGATTGAAAAGCTGGACCAACAAGAGGACCAGATAAAAGAAATGAAAGAAGAAGCCAGGTTAGCTGCAGAGCGACTAGGGCCTCGTAAAAGAAAATTTATTGACTTATTTTTAGATGATAATGACTTAAATGAAAAAGCAATCATAGGATTTATATCTTTCTTTTTAATGATGTGTTTTGGAATCACAGACTTAGTGACAGCACTAGTGTGGGATATAGACCTTAAGGTATCTGAAACAATATATACATCGTTTGTAGTGGTCACACTAGGTTCATTTGGTATATCAGAAGCTGGTAAAGCTTTCGGTAAATAAAGGAAAATAAATGGCAAGGATAACAAAATCTTCAACAGGGCCAGTAAAAAGTACGCTTGATAGTGTAGTTGATAAGCTACAAGAAATGAATGCCGACCAAACTGCTTTGCAGAAAGAGTCTATTCAATACGCAAACGAACTTCAAGATTACGTACAAAACGAAGGTCATACTCTTACTAATCAACAAATCATAGCAATGCAAGAAATGATTCTTGCTTTGAGAGAAGGAAGGCTAGATGATATTGAGGAAAAAAGAGAAGAACTTGTCAGACAAAGAGCTTTAGAAAAAAGAGATGAAAAAAGAAATGATTTTCTAAAAGATAATTTAAAACAATTAAAGAAACAATATAAACTATTATTAAAAATGTTTAAAGACGATAAGTCGTCTCTTTTAGGAATGATTTTTAGAACTGCAGTTGTTGGATTAGTAATTGGTGTAGTTCAAGGATTTCTTTCACCATACGTAATGGCAATTAAAAAAGTGGCCGGTGGTATAAAAACTGTCACAAAAGACTTTGTAAGAATAATGAAATTCCCTGAACTATTTGCAGCCATGAAAAGTGGAATGAATAATATAAAACTCAATATTATTAGCTTCTTTAAAAATACTAGATTAGCAGCATTTTTCTCAGGCCTGGGTGGAGAAGGTAGTTTAATGTCTGCAGTCTTTAAAGAAGTAAAGAACATATTTAAAGATTTAACACAAATAGTAAAGAACATGTTCTTTAATCTAAGACAAATAGGAAGAGCAATTATAGGTTTATTTACTGGTGCACCTGTAGCATTTGCAGGTTTAAAAGATATGAGGTTTGCAATTAATTCAAACTCTAAATTTTTTACAGCAATTGGAGCAATGATTAATACGTTTAAAGCGCCATTTATTGCTTTAGGTGACTCAATCAAAACAGTATTTACAGGCGCAATTAATACATTAGGTGGACTATTTGATAAAGCAATAAAATTTTTTACAGGTGCTGAAGGAACAAAATTTTCGCAACTTGGAAGTAGGATTCGTGACTTCTTTGCAAAAGAAGGTCCACTATCTAGATTCTTTAGCTTCTTCACAAGATTGCAAGGATTTTTTGTAAAGCTTGGTAGAATTATTGGTTCAAAAGTATTGTTTCCTATATTTGGTATTATAGGTGGACTTCAAGGTACATTCCAAGATATTGGCGACGATATGGAAAAGGGTGAAAAAATTATAAGAGGTTATGTTGGATTTATAAGAGGCGCATTTAGAATACTTATTGGAGAATTCTTAGACTTACTATTAATTACTATACCAGCATTTGTAATTAAGAAAATGGGATTTGAAGAAGCAGCTGAAAAAATGAAAGGTTTTTCATTTGCAGAATTCTTTGATGAAATATATCTTTCAATTGCTGACTTCTTAGTGAGCAATATTAATTCAATAAGAGATGCTATAAATGATATTGGTTTTGGTGGTATTATAAAAAATATGTTATTATCATTAGCTGCAACTTTAGCAAAAATAGTAGACTTCCCAGTAGCTATTGCAAAAGGAGCTGCAGCTGCATTTGGAGCTTTAGCTCCAGGTGGTGTCACACCACAAGAAGCATTTATGGATGCTTATAATAAACACTTACAGGGAGGTGTAAGTGGATATTTAAATTCATTGAAGTCACAAATAGATGGTCTTGATACAGAAGGAAACGAAATAGACTATTTATCTGATGAATACAATATGTTAAAAAGTGGCACAGATAATTTTGGTAGAGGACTGCCACCAAACTTTGCATTTGATGCATCTAGTTATCAAGGTGGAGATACTTTTAATATTGGCGGCGGTGGTATGTTATTAAGTAATAGCGCAATAGCTATTACAAGAGCAATAGCATTAACTGGCGGTGGCGGTGGAATACAAACTAGTGCTCCAAGCGGTGGCTCTGGTAGATAATAAAAAAGGGAGCCATTCGACTCCCTTTCCAAATTAATTTAAAATTAACTTTCTTTAGCTAATTTAGCAAAGTACGATAGTGTATCATCTTCTTCAGATGTTTCTTCAACTGCTGGTGTAGAATCTACAACAGGTTGAGGGTCAACTGCTGGAGCTTCGTTCATTACCGGTGCTGCTGCTGGAGCGTGTCCTGCATCAATACCTAATACTTTATTAAGCTTCATAGCCAACTCATCGTAAGTTTTATAGTTTTCTGGTTTTAAGAAATCTTGTAAAGAATAAAGTTTTTCATAAACTTCAGTCAATCTAGTTTCATCACCTTCATATAAAGCTGATTGCGAACTAAATTCTGACTTATCATAGTTTACCCAACCTTCTACTTTTCTAATTTTAATTTTAAAATCAGCGCCTTCCCAGAAATCATAAGGATTTACTGGTTCTTCATCGGCAAATTGTGGTTGCATAACATCCATGACTTTATCAAAGATTTTTTTACCAAACTTATAAAGGAATACTTTACCTTCATTTTGTGGATTTGCTGGGTCAGAAACAACTAACACATTACTTACATAATGTAGTCTTCTTTTTCTATCCCTAGCAGTTGCTTTATCTTCGTCCCTACCAGAGTTCCAGAGTACAGAGTTATGCTCCGATACTGGGTCCTGCTGTCCAATGGAAGTTAAAGAATTTTCGATATACCATAAACCAGTTGGGCCTTTAAATCCATGGTCCCAATATCTTACCCAAGGTAAGTCCTCACCTTCTTTTGCTGGTAAGAATCTGATTACGGCATAACCGTTTCCTGCTTTATCTCTCGTTGGTTTCCAAAATCTATCATCTGTATAGTTGTTAGTTTCTGGTTTTGCTGAAGATACAGCTTCTGCTGCTTTTACGAGTTTATCGATTGATGAGCCTCGCATGCTCTTTAGATTTTCTAGTGACATTTTATTTCTCCGTATTTACAATGTATTACTGAATTATCCACTTTATCCATAATATAATATATTATTATAACATATTTCTATGCTTTTGTAAAGGTATCTTTTAATAAATTTAAACATTTATCTCTGTCAAACTTTACAAATGGTTTGTATTTCATAATCTTTCTATAGATGTCCGGCCAAATAATAGTGTCCGTAATCTTTTTGTTTTCGCGTTCTACAAATCCAAGTAATGAATCCAAGATAACTACTGTTTCCAATAGTATTTCTTCTTGCATCCATAATTTTATAATCAATGGATGATTGTTTTCTTCTGCTTCTAAAAGAGAATCAAATGATACATCCATATCATTTAGTTTATTTATATCAGTTTGAAACTGATACGTTAAAGATTCCATAATTTTTTTATGGTCTCTATAATATCTTTCGCCACCTTCATTAAGCATATCACCGACATACTTAACGTCGTTTTTAAAGTTAGCAATATAGAATTCTTTTAATTCATTCTCATATGTCTTTGCTAACTTGGCAAAAAAGAACTTGTCCTTTCGTTTAAAAAAGGATGTTGGTTTTATTGAAGTCTTAAAATGATATTTAATCGCATCATATCCATCTGTTTCAAAATGTAATTTAAGTGCGTTGTATAATTTGTAAGATTCAAATGGGTCATTCATCAATTTGTTCCCTTAACCATTTTCTATATGATATAGGATTTTTAGTTTTTTTCAAATACTTATTATATCTTTCTTTATTTTCTTTTGATTCAGTCATAGTCTTTACCCAACCATCTGAACTGTTTTGCCATTGTTTTGTATTTTGATATAAGTCTTCCCAATCATGAGGAGTGCCTGCATTAAGAGATGTAGGATTTTTTGCTCTTTTAAATGCTTGAGCTTGTAAAGTATTTGGTATCTTATCTTCTTTCATACTGGTAGTTTATTACCACGTTTAGTTTTGATTAAATGTAAGCTTGAAGCTTCTTCTTCTATCTTTTGTTTTAAAGATGGTGTTAATAGCTTTTTAAGATTTTTATAATCCATAGCTCTTGTCTCAATAACATAAGATGCAGCATCAATATATGACATATTATTATTTGCTACAAGATGTTCTACCGCAGCAGAAAATCTTTTCTTAGTCATGATTTTATGCTCTAAAGGATTTTCTTTAGCCGACAAACTCATCACCTTCATTCCATTCACATCCTGTAAGACCACCTGCTTGTAAAGCTTTTAAAGTTCTTAATACTTCATTTGCATTTCTTCCAGTATCTAAAGCGTTAACTGATACGTGTTGTACTATTCTATTCTTATCGAATATAAAGGTTGCTCTATATGGAACACCTTCTTCTTCGTTTACAATACCAAGCTTATGTGATAAACCTAATCCACAATCAGCAGCAAGAGTATGCTTTATATTTCCAATTGTTAGATTATCTTGTTTCCAAGCTAATTTACAAAATTCATTATCACCACTTATTCCAATAACATTAGCATGCTCTGTTAAAACATCCATGCCAGCTATTTCTGTTGGACAAATAAATGTAAAGTCTTTTGGATAAAAATAAACGACTGACCAAGCTTTTTTAATTGGGTTAACTGCTTCGTCTACTTCAACTCTCACAAATTCATTTTTTTCGTTAATTCCTTGCAGTGAGAATGCAGGGAACTTATCTCCTACTGATAACATATATCCTCCTAAAATACTCTTAATAAAATACAGTCCTTGTTTATTCGGCCTGTTGGGTTATCAATTTTTGTTGTTAATGTTTTCCAAATTTTTTCAATTTGTTTTTCAGTTTTATTTAAAACATCTGGTAATATAACATCTGGCTTTCTTAAGGTAGCTTGTTTTGAGCTTTCTTTATCAAAGTTTTTTATAGAAGTACCTGATATTTCAAATCCACTTGTTGCAGTGGTTACGTATTCTTGCAACTTTTTATTCTTACAATTATATATGTAAAGTTTATGCTTACCTGGTACTAATACAGGATTAATTGATATTAGTTTAGCATCAACATTTTCTGTCATATATTGTAATTTTTCAACTTGTTTATCAGAGGCTTTTGGCCTTTTGATTCTAGTACGAGTTGCTTTAGAATTTGTTCTCATTCTTTCAATGTCTTCAAATATTTTATCCATAAGGTCAAGCATTTTCTTTTTATTACCTTTTGTAATATGCGAATATGCTTCTACTGCCTGGTCGCATTTTTTATGATATGCATCAGATACTACATCGTATTCTGCTTGTACTAAATCTCTAAACATATTAAGACCAGAACCTTTTATTTTATGTAATTGTAGTAAACTATAAGTAGGGAATAAAATTTCTTTTTTATCAAAGATGTCGTCCATCCATTTATCAATAACCATTGTATCAAAATCAGCATAAATAGTATCTAATACTTTTCTTCTCATTCTGACAGCTGGTGATATAGGTACAACTTTAGGTTTTTTATCTTGTTCTTTTTTAATCTTTGCACCTTCTTTTTCCATAGCCCACAGATGTTCATTTATATATTCTAATCTTTCATCTAATGGATAACCAGTCCACCCAGCATTTTGCATTGCAACTGTTTGATACGCTTTCATACGATATTTCCAATCTGGTAATTTTTTAAGATTTGCTAATTGTTTTTTATTAAAGTTAAGAACTCTTGTACAATAAACTTGCACAGTTTCTGCTGATTGTTTTTTATTTTCAAAATAATAGAACCAACGTGTAGCTTTTATCCATTCACTCATTCTATCTTTTTGAGTTTTTGGCGGTAAGTTATGAGCTCCATAACTTGGTTGTGGTCCCATCATTGCTTCATCAGCATTTTTTAGTCTTCTTTTAGTTGCCATATTTCTCCTTATAAGTTGGCCAGGCCGCTGCGGGTGATAAGGAGTTGCATTGATGCAGCCCGACCGAAAATTTAAGTATTATCTCCATCCCTATACTCAATATCTGATTTATCAAAAACTTTTCGTTTCTTTTCCCAAGGTAGTCTTATACATTTACCTTTTCTTTGTTCTTCTGCACAATGTGCTGACATATAACAAAAGAATCCTGCTATGACTAAAATAAATCCAGCAAATATATGCATAAATAAATCAACAATAGTTATCATTAGTTTCTCCTCATGTTAGCAATATCAGTTGCTTCTTCCTGCGATATAACTGGTACAGCATTTGATTTATGCATTGTAGCAATACCTTTTACTAAAGTGCCAGTATATTTCATTGGCTCTTTTCTTCCTGTAGTATTACCATTATTATAAAATGTACCAGATTTTATTTGTTGTTCCATTAAAGATGGATATTTTTCTTTATGCTCTTTAGTAGCCTGTATTCTTTCCAATTCTATTTGGTCAAGCTTATGAGTACCTTGCTGATATGCTGGTACTTTTTTACGCCTTATCGGATTAAGAGCATGATTTTTTCTTTTCTTTCCGGTTGGTCCATATCTAAGTGAACCCATATAAAAATTTGTTGCACCCATTACTTTGGACCTCCGTTATGACCTATCATTGATTTTTGTTTTTGTTCTTCTCTCCATCTTAAAAAATCTAAAGCTACTTCTCTTGTTGTGTGAGTTAGCGTACTCACTGGACGTCTTTTTTTATTCTGTTTCATAATGTATATTATATCATACTCTTTTGTAAATGTAAAGGATTATTTTTAATTATTTTGAGTGTATGCACTGATAAGGTCATCGCCTTTTAATTCATACTTAGTAAATATAAAGACTTGTCCATTTTCTAAAGTCCTTTCAACTCTACCATTATTGAATTCTCTATCAACAACTTTTTGACCATCAGCTGTATCTTGTGGTCTATCATCATACCACAAAGAACTTAAACTATGAGCATGTATACATTTAACTCCATTTGCCCATGCTTCAGCTTTGAGTTTTAGTCTTTGGTATTCTACTCTATCTTCATACTGTGTCATAATCAGGTTCTCCATCTTCAGGCCAACCATTCAGCAAATCTCCACCTGCTGGTACGTTAGGCGTTATACTTTTAATGTATTGAATTCTTTTTTGTTCCCATAACATTTTAAAGTCTGTATCTTGAGCTCTATCTCTTACTGCTGTAAGAGAATCTATTATTTGTTTACTAGTCCTCATCAGTCAATCCATCTAAAACACTTACATCATGATTGCCTTGAATCGTAACTGTAAATGTGTCGCCATTTTTACTATGCTCTACCATGTGAGGTAAATCATATCCTTTGCTTTCTAGAACTTGCACCTTTTGAGTAAAAGTTCTATAGTCATCTCTATTTAATACTGCTTTCATTAGTTCCACTCCTCGTCTAATTTTGACGCATTATACGCATCCATATATGAAGTATCTTCCAGATATCGAGATACATCTTTATCTGAATGATACATATTTTCAGGTGAATTAAAATCGAGAGAGCCTGGCATTTGTTTACCAGCTTTCTTAACTGACTTAGTTAGCTTTTTATGCAATTTCAATTCTTCCTTGACTTGTTTTTTACGTTTATCGAGCTTTTTAATTATGTCTTTCATTTCAAGCTCTTCTTTAATTTGTAGCAATTCTGCTTTTAGTTCATCAAATGTTTTACTCATAGCTGTTGAATCCTCCTTAATATTCTATCAACTTCAGGGTCATTCAAATGACCTCTTACATCATCATTCCATTCTAACATATTGACTCCAATAAATTCTTTATCTTCGTCCCAAGGAGCAATCTCCCATCTGTTAGGTCCATTTTTTTTATATGGCCCGCCATAAGAGCCATCATGACAAATAACACTTGCACCATAGCCATTTTCAAACTTATATATTTTTTGAATACCACCTTGTGTGTCAAGTGTTTCTACTAAATAATCATTCATTACTTAATCCTCATTTGGTACCACATTATAGCAACTGTCAACATTGCTGTAAATATAAGTGCTACCCATATTAGTGCTTCTATCATTAATAGCATTCTCCTTCTACTAAATTAGTATCTGAAGTTAATCTACCAAAATCAGCTCTTCTCAAATCAGTGACTTGACATCTATTATCATAATCACGTCTTTGCTTTTCGCCGATATACTTAGCTAATGACTTAGCTTTTTTATCGTCATCTGCATAAATGTAGTACGATGTTGTTATTACATATCTATCCATTATCCTAATTCTCCATAAGTGTCCAAGTCCGGAAGTACTACTTCTGGCTCTGGACTATTCAACTCAAACCATTCTCTTAGTTCTTTTTCTAAGACAAGGTCACCATCTTCCATAAGGAACTCAGCCTTATAGTTTGCACGTTTTGTATCTGACATATCGCCAGTCCATGACTCAGTTTTTTCGATGATTTCTTTTTTCATCCAACCATCTTCACGGTTGTCAGTGACTTTAACAAAGTTAACCTGACCACTAGGTGTGATATTGAACTGAGTTGTAGTTTCCCAATCCTCAGCATGAGGTTGATTATGCTTAAGCATTTCAGCTCTACCAATGATGTATTCCTCACATCCACCGTTAGACTCTAAAAGAGTTGTAGTGATGTATGGTCTCACTTGAGCTGTAATTGTTGCAATCTCATTTTCAGTGAGGTCACCACAGTTAAACATTACAAAGGTATTACCACCCTTGAACTTCATGTAAGGTGACTCTAGGTCCCCATAGTTTTCCATGTACTGGGTGTTGATTACTAATTTATTCATTTTTTAACTCCTTATCAATTTTGAATATATGTATATTATAACATACTTTTTTGCAAATGTAAACGGTTTTTGTGAAATTAATCCCTCTTTTTTTCTTGCCCTTTCATGAACAATTTATTTGCGTGTCTTTGCATAGACATTTCTACTTGTCTATCAAACCATTTTCTAAACCATTGTCTTAATTTTCCCATTTATTTCTCCATAAAATTGGTAGCCCGTAGAGGAATCGAACCTCTCTTTCCAGGATGAAAACCTGGCGTCCTCACCGATAGACGAACGGGCCAAAAAGGTCGAGAGAGCATTCGATTCATTACTCTTCAGCAGTTCCCTGCTCTCTCTTGATGATTAGCTTCCCACTCACAGTCGTAATCTGTTTTTGTGGCCCACCGTAGAATAGGGAGGGATATACGAGTCCCGGTCTAATCATCATTAAAAATTACCTGGTGCAACCTGCAAACAAGGTATACCGTTTGCTCTCCACATGTCGACAACTTGATTTCTGTCATCGAATACCATGTCTGGTTTCCAGTCAGCTTTTATAAGCTCATCTAAAACTCTTTGTTTGAATTGATGGTCTGGCTCAAAGCTATCATCTGGTCTCATAAACATGTGGTCCCAGAATTGTCCGCATGTTGCAGCCAATTGTTTTTCAGTTATTGCTCTTTGTCTTTCTTTTCTAGCTGATACAACAACTATTGAGTGACCTGCATCTTTCATACATTCTGCTATTTCAAATATATGCTCATTTCTAGTATCGTTAACTGTTTCAGCTTCGAATGAAGCCCAGTCATTGTTGTTTTCAACAAAGTGTCTTCTGTGCTCGACATTCATCAAAGTTCCATCCACATCAAATATTATATTCATAATTAAGCTCCTATAGTGTCTGCTAATGATTCCCAATATCCTGAAATACCTATAGCACTGTTATCACATCCTTGACCATCAAACCAAAATTGTACATTAAGTCCTCTGAATACTTGTTTGTATAAAATAACAGTATTCCATACTGGTTCATCATGTACATTTTTTCTATACATTGATTGTAAAGAAACTCTTGCTACGATATGGTCATCATTTACTTCAGTGACATATCCATCATATGTTTTTCCACTATGGTCATATGAGATAGCGTCATATCTTTCTGGGTTTAATAATTCTTGTAATTTCATCCTTTCTCCTTATCCTTAAATATATGTATATTATATCATATTCTCTGTAAAAGTAAACGGTTTTTGGGAAAAAAGTGAAAATAATTACACAACAATCACTATGTCAGCAGCTTTAACCGCCTTTCGGGTTATAGCGCGTCGTATTTTTGCATTATGTATAAGTTACGTAGTATAGCAACCTCTAACATAAGATTAACAAACTCTAATTGATAGTAATTCATATTTTGTTCTACTAAAGGAGCTACAATCATTTTATGAGTTATTAAAGCTGAATTGCTAGGTCTTGAATTTAATAAAAAATTACCTTCTTTTATATTTGGAGACTGGTCCAAGGCATGAATAGTCATGAGTACATCAATGGTATTAAGTATGTAAAAATGTTTTCTTTGATTATCTGTTGGTTCAGGTGAGGGGACTGTAAATCGTAACTTTCTCGGATTTTCCCTTAACCAGGATTCTATCAACTTCTGTGAATGCTCTTTCTGTACAGCTTCTATATGTTTCCGGTCCCAACAACACTCGAATCCCATCATAATTGCGTGTTTGGCCTTCGAGTCTAGCGCCCAGGTTAACGGCATCTCCGATGACGGAATAGTCAAATCTAGATTCTGAGCCCATGTTTCCGACGATACATGTCCCGGTATTAATCCCAATACCAATATCAATCCTAGGTAAACCTTGTTCTTCAAGTTGTTGTATAAGTTCATCTGCTGCCTCACATATTTCTAATGATGTTTGAACGGCTTTATCCGCGTGGTTTTCACATGGTAATGGAGCGTTCCAAAATGCCATGATACAATCACCCATAAATTTATCAATTGTTCCGCCATTCTTTAGAACAATTTTAGTCATAGTATCTAAATAATTATTTATAAGGTTTACTAATCCTTCTGGGTCATCGTTGTTTTTATAATGTTCTGATATAGGAGTAAATCCACATATGTCCATAAACATAAATGTCATTTCTTTTCTTTCACCACCAAGTTTTAGAAGTGATGGGTCTTTTTGCAATTGTTTAACTAAGTCAGGAGATACATATGTACCAAACTGTTTCTTTATTTGTTGTCTTAAGACAAATTGTTTATAGAAATTATTAAAACTCGCTGAGGTGAGTAAAAGTATATATATTATTAGAGCAGCTGATAAATCGAGGAGTATAGAAAATTCGTACCAGGCGTAATAAGAAGCGTAGCCTACGGCAGCAGCGGAACCGACGAAGGATGCAAGCCCAAGCCAAATCGGTAAATAATAAACAGCTAAAACAATCAGAAGAGAACCCAATACAACCATTCCCAACTCAGCCATAAATGTCCATTGAGGACGTGATATAGGATTATCAGATATTATTGTTTGTAAAGTATTTGCCTGTAATTGATGTGGATATAATAATCCTCCTGGTGTAGAAACTTGTGGTACTATACCTTTTGCTGTGACTCCTATTATAGCTGTCTTTCCTTCTAAATTTGGTAATGGTTCTCCAAAATTATATGAATCAAATTCAGTATTCCATTTTAACCATATACTTCCTCTTTCATCTGTTGGTATAATAAATGGTCTTAATACAATACTTTCTATTCCACCCTCATTTAATTTAACGGTATAAGATTTTTTATTTTGCATAGCTCTTACAGTTTCTAATGCAAATGATGGATATAAATCATTATTGACTTGAGATAATAATGGTATACGTCTTGT
>CEQW01009178.1_pt1 | contig 18346 bp, 9 predicted proteins | sample 530891 | NCBI WGS metagenome assembly CEQW01 (sample SAMEA2621066, study PRJEB7988) | marine metagenome | biome: marine biome (ENVO:00000447); feature: surface water layer (ENVO:00002042); material: "saline water (ENVO:00002010), including plankton (ENVO:xxxxxxxx)" | depth 5 m
TATTGATTGTACTGTTGAGACTCCTACCATGTCAGAATACCTGACACCACCGTCTCCATCTGAGTCATAACCATCGAAGTCCGGATCGTCATCGGCATTGCTACCGTCATTTGGGTGTATGCCACTAAGATACTCCCAGCCATCGGGCATTCCGTCATTATCAGTATCGAATTCTTCTGGATCGGTGAAGTTTGATGGACCCCATGTATAGGCAACCTCGTACTCTTCCACATTATTCAATCCGTCTTCATCTGGATCCCCGAATGCATCAGTCGCATTGGACGGATCTAGAAGGTCACTGTAGCAGTACTCAAATCCATCTGGCATTCCATCTCCATCAGTATCCCAGTCACTAGGCCCATTCAACCTGCCATCGCCATCCATGTCTTGCTCGAACCAAGTAAGATCGCCAGGCTCGGACATGAACTCACTGAATGGTGATTGGAGACTAATAGTTCCAAAAACAGGAACTCCACAGTGCGTACCTAATTCGATAAAACCGAATGCAATCTCATGTCTATCTGCAATTAGGTCGCCATCACTGTCCTCTTGAAGCGGATTAGTATCATATCTCTCTTCTACGAAATTTCTCAGACCATCGGGAGTGGGTTGCTCCAAATCCAATGCGGCATCACAGGATATCTCTCCATCGGCATTAGCTACGAGATTCCAGTCATCATTACTTAGCTCGTTCATTATCTGCTGCCTAGCATCTGGCCCTTGGCTATTTACAGAACCGTCTGGGGTTAAGAAATAACAGTCCCTATTGGCGTTTAGTGGATCTAGCAACCTCAGGACGCCATTAGGAGTGATGATCTCGTGGACATGCATAGATTCCCACTTATCATTAAGGCCATCATCATCCGAGTCACTATCCATAGGCTTAGTCCCTAAGGCCGCTTCTTCGGTGTTTGTCAAGCCGTCTCTGTCTGGATCACCATAGGGGCCATTGTCAGGATTAGGGAATGTTTCATTTTGTTCACCTGTTTCATCTTCATTATCAGTATCTGAGAATTGAATCTCAGAATCCGCAGGCTCTCCGTTGTCAAGTGGATCTAATCCATTCCTGATTTCCCAACCATCATCTAAGCCATCGTTATCAGTATCAAACTCTCTCCAATCAGTACCATAGAGTGTCATTTCCATTCTATCTGGAATGCCATCGCCATCAGTATCTGTGCCACCTTGTCCAGTGGATTCAATGTCTACAACATCTGACCCAGCTGGCTCAAATCCTCCTGACTCTGTTGTCGACAGTCCGGCCCCGATAATAGTGTAAATTCCGGCCAGACAGAGGGTTGCAACGATTGCAGTTACTGCATATTGATTGTGATTCATAGCCATTGTTACACCCCGGCCCCCCTAGGGGGCCGACCCTTTGACATTAGGGACGGATATAACGTTTGACAGGACAGGATTATCCGGAGATAGCTATGGAAGTTCTCTTTGGAGCTATATTTACCGTTACGACTCCTCCTTCTGAGCCGATCTTAATTCGTCCCTTTACGCCTGTTGATCTTTCCCAACATCCAAGTAATATGCCTCCAGAAATGGCAGGATGGAAACATCCTACTATCTCTGAATTTAACTCTCCATTATCCGAGTTTAGTTTTGGATTGGAAAGTCTTCCTAATCCTTGAAGGGAGAGATTCCTGATTGATGAGTTGGTCCAGTCTTTTGCCTCTGAAATCATAACGTGCACCTCACTATCAGAAAATAGTTGCCTGCATGAATCTGCAACGGCCGTCCACCACATAGCTCTTTTTCCAAGCACATCTTCCCAGACATAGTCCTCCTCGCGAGAATCTCTTAGTGAGGCTATTTGGGCGAGTGAGAATTCTTCAAATCTTAATATTAGATCCCTATGAATCATAATTTTTCTTTCGCCGTCGATCTCCCATCCTCCAGATTCTAATTCCCTGATATCGCCCCACTGAACGATACTGGAATTTTCTGTAATTTCATCAATGCCATTCCAATTCTTTTTCATTTCCCGGGGAGATGGTATGTCCACTTCATCCTCGGTCAGTTCGATCATCAATACATCTTTTGATTCGGACCATCTGAACTTGTGTCTTTTTCCAGTGGCCACCTCCCAAGTACTAGCGATAATCCCTGCATCCAACGGGCCTGAAGAAAATCTATTGACTAAAATAATGGTTTTTTCAGGGGAATCCTCTATAATCTCTATTTCTCCTAAGCCCCTACATAATCTTCCTTCTGAGAAATTTTTCCATTTTCGTGGATTCTTTCCCTTGGGAGAATCTTCCTGTAAAGACATGAGGAACTCCTCTGACTCAGAAGAAGCATGAGCGATTTTTCTACCTAGGCTGAGACTTGTCTTCATTTCAAGATTTGAGAAAAGTGTATTCATCCATCTCGGACTCACCATCCAGATTTTTTGACCGCGCCTCTGTATATCGGAGATTGACCCGTCCGGTTCTGATTTCCACCTTTCTTCTAAGATTTCAGGGAGTGACTTGTGTTTTCTGAAACGATCTAGTAATCCCAGATGATCAGCCCCCTAGGAAATCGGAGATCCTATTGAATGCCTCGTCTAAGATTTCAATTGAGGGTAGGCACACCATTCTAAAATGCCCATGACCATACTCGGGAGAAAATCCTGATCCATGCACTACTAAGACATGTTTTTCTTCGAGTAGGCGAAGTACGAATTTTTTATCGTCTGATGATAGCTTGTCACTAGAAATTCTGACGAATAAGTAGAATGCACCCCCTGGGGCCTCACATTCCAGACCTTCTATTTCTGAAATCCTATTGATGCAAAAATCTAGCCTCTCCTTTATCCTACTGCGGTGTCCCTTGAGCCAATCGGTATCATCGGTCAGGCCTGCCAGGTAACCAAACTGAGCCGGGGTGGAGGCACAGAGCCTGCTCCTTAGAAGCCTCTCAACTCCATCGCGGACCAAGCCCAGCTTACCAGATGGATCATGCCATGCCATATACCCTATTCTCCAGCCTGGTGCGAAGTAAACCTTTGAAACTCCATTCAAGGCCAGAACTGGAGCTTTGTTGGAACGTGATGCTACTGATACAAATTTGTTCGTGAAATCTAATCCATCATAAATCTCATCTGCTATTATGGTACATTTTGGCCACTGCTCGGCTATGTGAATGAGACCGTCTATTTCCTCGACGGATGCAACGTTACCGGTCGGATTGTTCGGATTAATTAGAACAAGTAGGCGGACGCTTTCATCCATTTTTGATTTGATATCTTCTAGATCGATACGCCATCCATCGGTTGGATCGAGACGATATTCTACAGTCGTCGCGCCATACATCTGCGGATAAGCCATGTAAGGAGGGTAATGTGGACCTGGTGCCAGTACTTTGTCGCCAGGCTCTAAGAACGAGGCGAAGATAATCTGTAAAGCCTCAGTAACTCCATGAGTTACATAGACATCATCCATGTCGCAAGCCCATCCTTTTTTGGTCTCGGAGGCGGCAATAGCCTCACGTAATTCTGGAATCCCGTAAGAAGGCCCATATCCGTTTTTTTGATTATCCAGAGCGTCCTTGTATGCACTGATCATGTGCTTAGGAGTTGGCAGCCCATCAAATGCCAATGGATCTCCTACGTTCATTCGTATGATTTCGTGACCTTGTTTCTCGAGCTCTACGGCTGGGACCACTACATCTCGAATGGCATACTCTATTGCGGCGGCGCGGGCTGAAACATCAATTATCTCAACCATAATCTCACAGCCCGAGGAATGTATTTGCAGCTTTAAGTGCATTTGGGATGCCATCTCCATTTGTCCCCCCTCCTTGGGCCATGGTAGGTCTGCCCCCTCCACCTCCTCCGATATGGCCCGAGATTGCGTTTAGAATCTCAACGGCATTGTGCCTGTCTGAGGCAGTAGAGTCTTCAGTACATGCTACAATCAACTTTCCACCTCCTATTCTGGTTCCGAGGATGGCCAGAGTCGGCATTTCTGCATCACGAGTTAGCTGAGAGAGCATTGTCATCATCTGCTTCATTTCACCGTCTACTTCCATGATGACATATCTGACTCCATCTACCATTACCGAGTCATCACCACCTCCTGTAGTCCTTAGTCTGACGATTTCCGCTTCTAAAGATTCGATTCTCTTCTGTTGAGATTTCCACTCCTCAAAAAATCTAGAAACTGCCTTAGGTAAATCGTCAGAATGGACCCCGAGTACCTCTGAAGCTTCGCTTAATATGCGCTCTTGTCGCCTTGAGTGGTCCCTCGACGTCTCCCCTGCCACGATTTGCAGACGCTCTACCCCGTCTTGTACCTGACTGGACTTTAGTATCCTCAACTCCCCAATACTGGATACTTGGTCGTGATGCGTGCCTCCGCAGGCCTGTATGTCAAAATCTCCAATGCTGATAACTCTGATTCTATTGTGTTTGGGAGGCCCTCCTTGATAGATATCGAATCCATACTTTCTATCAGCTTCTGACCTCTCTAAAACCTCTTTCTTGATTTTTGGATTTGATTCGACAATATTGTTAGCTAGGTCTTCAATAGCCTCTATTTCTTGCCTGGTCAATCTAGAATAATGGGTGATATCCAATCTGGCATATCTTGCACCCTTGTTAGATCCCGCTTGCCAAATATGGGGTCCCAGAATATTTCGAGCCGCGCCTCCGACTATGTGTACGGCAGTGTGATGATCCATCAATTGTTTTCTCCTATCCCTGTCTAGAATTCCCTTTACCTTGCCGGGGGCGAGCGGGTATTCTGTGAAGTGCAATATTACTCCATCTTGGGCTTTGGTGTCGAGCACCTCGAGCTCCTTGCCATCCTGTAAAAGCCATCCTTGGTCTCCCAATTGGCCACCTCCTTCTGGATAGAATAAGGTCCTATCAGTCACCACGGCATATGAGGGGATAGATTCCACCTCTCCGGAGAATGTTAATCCTGAAATCATACCATTTGTTAGAGGGATACAATGTAGTACTTTAGCTTGGAATTCCAGAGCTCCGGTATCCTCATAGAAGTCTAAGTGAGTTGCCTCAATGTCACTTATTTCGAAGACTTCTTTCCTATCTTTTATTTTTGAGGCGGCCTTGGTCATTAGAGCGTTTCTTGCCGCCATATCGGCAGTGAATCCAACCCTGACTTCTAGATTTGGCCACCCAAGTTCCTTGGCTATTGAGACCACCATGTCAGGATTTAATCCCCTTTCTTCTGATAATCTGAATAGAATTTCATCATTGATCTGCCTCGAATCGAGAGGAGTGCTCTTCAGCGCGGTCTTGACTGCGGCCCTTCCTTTCCTCAGCATCTCATGGTATCTGGCTTCCTCCAGTTCTAGAATTTTCAAAATTCCACTCTCAGATTGTACAAACCCGTCTATATCTAGGTGAGTATGAATATGATGCGCGCCTAACTCCGATAGGCTGGCCGGTATTGAAAGGGATTCTTTCATCCTACAAACTCTTCTTGCTAGCATTCTCACTAGGTATCCGGCCTTGCTGTTACTTGGCACTAGTCCGTCTCCAAGCATGTTACATATCGCGTGCATGTGATCGGGAATGGCATATATTGAGGATAGTGGCTCAGTTACTTTCTTTAAATCGTCCAGTGAAATTGATATCCCGTTATCTGAAAGTCTTTCAGACAGATTTCTGTAAAGTTCCTCCACATCAGTTCCGACATCTATGTTTAGGATGCCTGCTAATCTAGAAAGTTCGCTCAGTAGTACTTCCATTTCTACCCTGAGATCTAATGAATCTAGGAAAGAGTCGAAACCAGATATTGTCTTCAGCCATTCTATAGATTCTGGATATATTGCCTCGTAAATTGTAGGAGTTCCTGCAGCAGCCCAGCAAAATCTCTCAAGACCATATCCTGTGTCGATGATTTGGAGTTCCATCTCACTGTACTTCTGCCCCTTGATTGTTATTTCTCCTTCTTCGTCCTCTTCCAGATTCATAAAGACCAAAGTAGCAAGCTCTAATCCTCCCACGATTACTTCCAATGCTGGTCCTGCATTTCCCCCACCAGACCATGGGTTCTCGACATAGGTAATACTAGTGGACTCTATTCCCAGTTTTTCAACAAGTAATTCATCACAGTATCTTACACATTGATCTATCCAGTATACCACATTTCCATCCATTGGCCGATTGAAGGCATGATGTGCCATCATTTCAAATGTGGAAAGATGCCTGCCAGAACGCCCTACTGCGGCTACATCTGTTAGCCTAATGCATGGTTGACTTATCCCTAGTGGATTTGCAGGAGGAGGGACCATCCCACTGGTCACATGAGGCTGAAAATCAGCTATGCTGGCTATAGTTAGATGTATATCGTCCCTCCATCTGGCGATGACCGGATATGGGTCAATTCTAGTATGCCCCTTGGAGTCAAAGAAGCTCAGGAAAGTCTCTCTCATCTCATCTTTGAGCAGTTTTCCCCTAGAATCAAATCCCTCAATAATTGGATTTCCTATAAATGTGTAAGGATCTTGATTGGTGTCTCCGCAGGTATCCCTACTGTTATCTCTGGTCCAGAATCTTAAACCTGTTACCTTACAAATTTTGAGCATGTGGCCAGATTCTTCCCAGTACGGAATACTGATGTCGCCGAACCCCATTGTCACCATCCTCGCTCACGCATTGAAGGGTTTGACTTGAATTCGATTGTTTGTCCCGTAACGGCGCTTTGAAACGTTACGCGTGCGACGCATGCCTATGGAGGCACCATGGAAGAGGCATCTGAAGCCAGATGGGCCTGGAAGAATTAGAATCTCAAAACACGGTAGGATGCTCACAGATGCAATACTCGTCTCAGATGAGAGTCACATGTCCAGTCATACTGATGATAGGTCTCCTACCCAGCTAGTGAATACGGCTAGTCTCCCAGGAATCGTTGGAGAGGCATGGGCCATGGCAGATTGGCATTTTGGATATGGTTTCCCCATAGGGGGCGTGGTGGCCACAGATGTTGATTGGGGAGAGCAAGGAGGTTCAATTTCTCCCGGTGGTGTTGGCTTTGACATAAATTGTGGAGTGAGATTATGCTCCACTGATCTCCATATTTCACAAATTGATCCAAAGCATCTGGCTGAGGAGCTTTCAATGAAAATACCAGCAGGTGCGAGTAGGAAGGGGGGCGTTCCCCTAGGAAACTCGGAATTAGACGAAATTCTAGCTGGCGGGGCCTCTGCAGCTGTTGACTTAGGACTAGCCGAGGCTAGAGACTTATCATGTATTGAATCAAACGGACTGCTTAACAGCGAAAATAGAGAGGTTGGGCATAAGGCAATGAAGAGGGGCTCGAGCTCTCTCGGAACGTTGGGGTCCGGGAATCATTTCATGGAGTTACAGGTGGTTGACAGGATCGTTGATGAAGAAGCTGCGAAGGCTTTCGGCTTGAGGATAGGACAGGTAACAGCGATGATTCATTCTGGATCTAGAGGTCTTGGCCATCAGGTCTGTTCTGAGCATGTAGCTAATATTGAATCCAATTACTCTAGGAGAGGAGATTCTTGGTTTTCTGAAAAATGGGGCTTTTCTGTTCCTGATAGGCAACTAGCTTCTGCACCGATTCATAGCTCCGAAGGTGAAAGCTATTTCGATGCTATGAATGCTGCCGGAAATTTCGCATTCGCCAATAGGTCGGCGCTTACCCAGAGACTCCGTGAAGTCCTGAGAAATGAGTATTCGGTGGATGGAGGATTGGACGTGGTGTATGATGTGAGTCATAACATTGCGAAAATAGAGAATCATGTAATTCATGGGAAGAATTGTACCTGTGCGGTTCACAGGAAGGGAGCAACAAGAGCATTGGGGGGCGATCACCCAGAATTATCTTCCAGCTTCCCATTGGGTCAGCCTGTTCTCGTACCTGGAGATATGGGTACGGCATCGTGGGTCATGGCAGGCCCTGTAAATGGGGCCAATGATGCTTTTTCTTCTTCTTGCCATGGGGCTGGTAGGAGGCTTTCGAGAACTGCAGCTAAGGCATCTGTAGATTCTGAATTACTGATTTCAGAGCTGGAAGAAAAGGGGATTCATATCAGGGCTAAAACTCCAAATGTTCTTTCTGAGGAGGCTCCTGAAGCATACAAGGATGTTGATGAGGTGATTGGCCTGACTAATCGTGCAGGCCTAGCACGTCCAGTTGCGAGGATGAGACCGGTATCTGTGATCAAGGGATGATTATCTTGAACGGTACTCGATATCGATAATATCCCCGTCTTCCATCATGTACTCCTCATATAGGGAGTTTACTTCTCCGTTTATTGTCAGAACCACCTCGTGTCCATCATCTGCATAGTGCCCCAATATCTCTTGCTCGCTGAAAGACTCTCCCCAAATCTCGAAGAATGCTCCCAATGGGGCAGGCATGGGACTGGGAGTTTCGATATGCAACCTTCCAGAATCATCATGCGTATGTATTCCCTTCATCCCATCGCACCCTGGTTCTCCGATCCCTATATTTGGACCGATTTCGACTTGGGTTCCGTTGATTGTGATAGTTAGTTGCACGTGCTCATGGGTGGCTAATGAGTTATGATCATCTAGACAAACAGTAGATATCTGCCAATTATTCTCATCTTGGACTGTTTCTGTTGATGTGAAAACCAAATATAGGAAGATGATAGTACAAAGTCCAGCTATGGAAACTAGTATATTCTCTGTTTTCATGGAGGTGGGAGAAGGCCAGTAGTCTTGAACCATTAGGCACTCCAAGTATCATGCCACTACAGGGAGATAGGCCAGAATATTGGGATTCGGCCAAAAAAGAGCTGTCCAGAAAGGACGTTGTACTCAACAAGATAATTAATAAATTCGATGATCTGGAATTAGTATCTAGGGGAGATTTATTTTACACATTGATTAGATCAGTAATCGGCCAACAGATTTCTGTAAAGGCAGCTTCTACAGTTTGGTCTAGATTCTGCGAGAAGATAGGAGATATCGAACCCGAGAATATTTTATCAGTAGATATTGAAGAATTGAGAAGCTGTGGCCTGTCCCAGAGAAAGGCGGAATATGTAATAGGAATCTCTGAATCTTGGCCCCATTATGATTCTTTAGAATGGAAAGAGATGAGCGATGAAGAGATAATAGGGGAGTTGATCAAATTAAGGGGGGTAGGGAGATGGACTGCAGAGATGATCCTGATTTTCACCATGCTTCGTCCTGATGTGTTTCCGATCGGCGATATAGGAATGATTAGAGGAATTGAAAAATCATACAACTCTGGAGAAAGGATGTCCAGAGAGGAGTTGTATTCTATTTCAGAGAAGTGGAAGCCATGGCGTACTGTAGCCTGTTGTTACATGTGGAGAACAGTGGATCCAGAACCTGTAGAATATTGATCACATACAATATCCGCGCTTTGGCTGATCAGGAATTGAGGGTGCGGAGCCAGTTTGAACTCCATCAGCCTCTTCCATTATTATGGTCAACAGTGTCTTGACTAACTGTCTAAGATCATCAACTTCTTCCCTAAGCTCTTCCAAAGATAAACTATCGTCCATTGTTACCACGCATCCCATCTGAGGGAATTCCCCCATGATGAAAATCATGATTTGGCCTATAAATACAAGAGGTTGTGAAAGGGTTTTGATGCCGTTTTCCTCATGACGGGTAAAAAGTCGCTAGTACTCGTCGTCTTCCTCATAGTATTCGTAATCATCATCGTCGTAGTAAACGTCATCCTCAGTCCCTCTTCGACTCATCAGGAAGCCTATGGCGGCTACAGCGATTGCGGCAATTGCACCGATCATCATTATCGCACTATCCGTAGACCCTTCGTCCTCTGGAGGAGGTGGCACTACGCTAATTCCCCCAATAGCAATATCAGCGGCATTGAAATCGGACTCTCCGATAGAACCATCCCCATCAATGTCAGTAACGATGTATAGATTGGGTTGTCCAGGAGCCGTTGCTTCCCACCTGAATGTGACCCTTACACTGGTGGCTTCTGCCTCTAGTGCTATCTCCAAGTTAGGGGTCTGAGCCGTAGTAAGTGATTCCTTCCATCTCTCGGAAGACTGTCCATTCTCATCCACCTCATAAATTAGCTCGTAGAGTCCGACAACCAAAGTTCCGTCTCTCTTGCCTGTGTTTTCCCAGAATGTCTCGATTGTAACAATCTCATTCATCAGAGGTGCGCTGGGCGAAGAGACTGCCCTCACATATTGTCCAATGAACTCCATAATCCTCAATGCGGGCGCCCTTGGAATGGATTCACTTCCGAGCCCTGATACTTCATTACCCGACTTATCAGTGGATGTGATCCAGAAGGAAATCGAATCTCCTGCCTCAATTGACATTCCATTTTGAGGGGTTAGATCTAGTCTTGACTGATATACATCAGACCACTCCGAGGATGATGATCTGTCTCCTTCGAGGATTAACATTAGCTCGCCACTATCTTCGGTACCTGTGACTGGTGAGTTTCCTCTCATGTATACCCAAGCGACCTGAAGTGGACCGTCTTGCATCCCTATTTGGTCATTCATTGTGACTGTGACCTTGACGTCATCAACCATGTCTGACTCGATAATAGTGAGAGAGGAGTCGGGATACTTGAGCTGATCGAATAGGGCTGTTGGCGCCCTACTATCGACAACTATCGAATAATCCGAATTTTCTGTCGATCCTCCTAGTCCTGGGACATTTAACACACTTAGAGAAACCGCCATTGTTGGATCCAGTGGGACTCTATCTGGTAGTGTCACAGTAATTGAGAACGTCGAATCCTCGGCCAACTCTGTTTCACTGCTGATTTGCTGTGATCCATAAATAACGGTTGCTTCGACCCTTAGGTCATCTGGAATACTGTTTATCGGCATTCCCGTGCCTGCGTACATCAATGAACCAGTGAGCATGAATTCATCTCCCTGCCTGAGGAATAACTGATTGCCTACCTGATCCATCATTGGAGATGTAAGGTCAGTCATAGAGTCGGGAATGGCCAAGAATTGGTTATCTAATTGCCAAGATAGCTCCCCAATATTATTCTGGTATGCCACGGTATTCAAATCATCTAATATCGAAACGCTGGGTTTGCAAGATGGTTGTCCGTCTTCCCAGACGTAATCCCATGAGATTTCGAAATCTATGCTCAGTTCTGTTACATCGGTCGTTACAGATTGGGTCTGCACAGATAGAGGCGTAACCATGCTGTCGGGAGCGGACCATAGAACTCCTCTTGAAGGGTCATAGGACATCTTACCGACGTTACTTGGGCCATCACCACATAGCATGATAGTGACATTATCTAGAGTTTCGATCCCATTGGGCTCATCTATCTGCATTGAGAATGTGTGCCTGTGGCCGGCCATTAGGTATCCTAGTTCCGTATCCAGAGAATATCCCGAGGCTGGTATGCTAGTAGGCTCATCCGTTGCGACTATTACAGAAGCCCAGGAGTTCGAAGCACCTGCGGAACCCCCGGTACCGCCCTCTTGGTAAGTAAGACCTGCCCAATCAGTACCCTCGATAAACATATGAACTGGGCTATTGAAGTCCTGTGCTGAAACATCTATTCCGATGAAGTTCACCTGTTGTTGTCCTGTCATACCAGAAGATAGCGGAAGCGTTTGTCCTAGATACTCAGATTCATCTGCGACTCCATCCATATTCAAATCGTCAGAGGACCCTCTCCAATACTTCAGAGTAATTGATTCGCCTCTGGCCTCCGATTCATCAATGGTGACATAAACCGAGAGCGGGATAGTTGGATCCCATACCTTTCCATGAGCATCCTGAAGTCCAGTGGGAGTATTTACTTGCAGAGGACCGGCAACCGGTGCTGAAGAGTCGATAATTACGGTAGTCTGAGGAGGAGTACCGGAAGTATCCTCAGCTCCTACAGTCGAACCCGATGGGCCGACGGTTAGCATTAGTGGGGAAAGGGTTACTTCATTTCCTATAGTAGTGGATGATAGCCAGTCAACAGTTGTTTCGAAAGAACCGTTATCACCCATTGTCATAGAGTACAGTGCTCCCGACATGTTTAGTCCGACCAAGAAGTCTGAAGGCTGAGGCCTGGAATCAGAGGCATCTTGGAATCTAACAGTTCCTGAGACATTGATATCATTTGTCGACTTTACTGGGAACGGATAGAATGTTGAGAACTGATTTGAAAGTAGCCTGCCATATTCATCACGCACCTCGAATGAATCTATCTGTAAATCGTTTTCAACGGCCTTTGAGCTACCCTGTCCGCTTAATGAAACCGCAGGCCACACGAACTCTCCGTTCTCATCCAGTGCTGTGGAAACCCACCTGATTGACTCAACGTCATCCCAATTCCAATTGACATCAAACATCCAATTGACTACTACATCGTCATATCCATCAGAATGAGTGACTATCTCAACATATGACTGCGATACATCCAGTGGAGCGACACTGCTTCCAGATGTTTGACTGATCGTCACCGGGTCAGAACCTTGACCCCAAAGCCCGTCATTACCATTTTCAGCTCTGAAGGCAATAATTTGGCCATCGGATGCAGATCCAGTGAGCTCTATCGCATTTAGCAGAGAGTTATCATTTAGGTGGTGATGTGCAGTCTCAATCTCGTTAATGACCCCATCTGGATAGAGTGTATTTGGCACCTGGAAGTCTCTGTTGGTCATAATGAAATCATATACGAGTTCGCCAGCAACCGATATCGAACCGGTCGAGGAAGAAATAGTCACAGGTATGGCTATCTCCACAGGTGGCGGATCAGCTTGGGAGATAGTAGTATGATAGTCTGCTATTGGGACAGAAATATCTGACACATTCTCGAACATTGTATATCCAATTGCGAGTCCAGTGAGTGTGACTGTTTGACTTTGTGTGGAGGAAAGAGAAAACTCTACAACTCTCCAATCCCTATCGGTTTCTGTGTCGGCCCAACCAGATGCCAGTGAGTTAATTGCTGAAATCTGGTACTGATCCATCTCAGAAGTAAATCTCTCGGTAGCGGATCCAGTTGAGAATGTTGCTCCCGCTATGCTGATATCCACTGGAGATTCAAATCCGTCAGAATCGGACACCAGTGATACTAGTCCGCCATTGACACTACCACTTGTGGGGATGATGGCGAATGCGGAAGAGGGAGTAGATCCAATTTGCATTGTTATCGATCTAGATCCGTCTAAGTAGCCGATATCAGATTGGCTTCCTAGTAATTTAGTCTGCCAAGCATAGTGCCCTCTAGACAGGTCATTGGGGAATGACCAGTCTAGGTTTCCATCATCTGCAAAGTCTACCTCTACATTGGATGCTGGCTCCCCATAGAGATGAGAAATCTGAAGTCTGTCGATATATCCATTTGTTGGCAGCGTTACATGAAGTGAGTAACCTGTTCTAGGAGTGGTGAAGACTACAGATCCTCCTTTGGGAGAACTACCGATGGAATTACCCGATTCGTCTCTGACCTCTATTTGCACGTTCACGGAGGAGTTGCCTCCAAAGCTTAGTGCCTTGATTGGCCTGACAGAATGGATGTAGTCTGAAGAAATCGTTCCAGATGTGCTGGTTGCATTAATCAATCCGTCGACCACTTCAACATTGGTCATCTGCCAACCGTTTAGTCCCATCATATCTGCCGTAAGGATTCTGTTTCCTCCAACTCTGATGAATTCTAGCATCGGAGTGGACAGGGGGTTTGTAGTGTCCATATCAACGACCAGTTTAACCAATGGATAGGAGTCGGAATCTACTCCTGCCAGACTAATTGGGAAGTCAAGATTGGAATATCCAGGAATACTCACTCCAGATGTAGCGTCGACAAGGGACCCTGTGAGTGTATTATTAGCATAATCATCCGTTGTTCCATCAATCTCTATGATTCCCCTGTTGAATGCATTTTCACCAGCAATTGAGAAGCTTGGGCTGGTCCAGGTTCCTGGTTGACTGAAGTTGCCCATCTTAATGCCGACATTGTCGATATGCCATCCTGAGTTCGCATCGGAGAACCTACCTCCGAAGGCGAACTTGAACTGTACATCATCGCCTTTGTAATCAGAGAGATCGACCTCATATGAGCCCCAATCATTACTGTTACAATGGACCCTAGTCCAAATCTCCAAACCATCATTAACAGTGTATGAAGCACTTGCATAACTGTATTGTCTGTCAGTGTACGAAGGCATATCCACATGTTGCCATTGGCCACCATTGACCTTCATCCATAATGCACCGCCGACATAGACATAGTTACCAGTACCATAGTCCATACAGGCATTCATGTCGAAAGCAAACGATGACTCACCTATTCCCGATACTGTGTAGATAGGGGTCACGAGACTTGATTGGTATACCGCATCAGTTCCACCATTCTGCCCAATCTTGTACATGTACGGGAAAGAAGAAGCACTTTCAGGCCCGTAAGAAATAGCGGGCTCGGATAGCCTCCAATCACATCTCTCGGAATTGCAGGAACCCTGATTTCCAGAAGACTGTTGGTAGATATTGTAGAATCCGGTGTGATAATCAACATCTGGAGGAGTGACCTGAGAGTCCTCGAAACCCATATCTACGTTAATGTAACCAGAGTTCAGAGTCAAGAACTGCCACTCATGAGTACCAGATGTTGTCGCGGTCGCAGGTATGGTGAACTGGGCCATCATATCTCCAAGGGAGTTCATTGTTCTGTATCCGAATACAGTGAGTCCCTCACGATCATCCGGATCACCAGTACCTCCTGGAGAACCATACTGTACAGAGGAGTCTGTCTGGACAACAAATCTCAGAAGACTGCCGTTGACTCGGTTTGCCGTTGGTACGGAATTGGAGATTGTAACCATGCCACCACTATCATCAGTATAGGCAAATCCATTGTAGTTGACTGATGGGATGTTACCATCTTTATCTGCATATCCCGATGACCCGGGTATACTTCCAGATCTAGATCTGCATTGTGTTGCTGTTGATGAAGTTCCTGTGGAAGAGATATCAGTCCAACTTGTACCGTTGTTGTTGGAAAGCTCAATGCATGCATTGTCCCAGCTCGAACCCTCCAAGTCCCAGTGGAGATCAAACTCAAGATCTGTTACATTGTATAGGTCTAGGGGGACAGTTAGATAGCCCAACTGATTGTTGTTGTAGTAACAGTATGTGCCGTAGTTCTGGTATGAAGTCCCATTGACATCGCATCCATGATGCCAGACGCCTTGGCCTGTACCGTCGTTTCTGTAGTCGACATTATCAATGAACCAACCTGGGAAAGATCCGGAACTGTTAGAGGTCCAAACTCTGAACCTGAATTCTACCGATGCTACCGAGCTCATGCTGGGGTCAGAGAAAAGAGTGGTTAAGTTCAGAGTTTCTGATTGCCAGCCACTGTGGGTAGCGCCAGTGAAAACCGGAAGATTGCCACTAGGAGCGCCATTAACTTCTATATTCGTCTGATCGATGTAAGAAGGGTATCCGCCATCTGTCTCAATCCATGTCCAGGACCCTCCATATGTCCTGTACTCCAACCAAGCCCCTGCTTCTGAAGAATCGAGGTGGAACCAATGGTCGAAAGAAAGGTAGTAGTTGTTTCTGGTAGCGTTAGAGGGAACTTGCATAATTGGCAAATTCAACCATGTATCTACGCCAGCAGGAAGTGCCTCTCCGGGCTTAGTAGCCACAGCAACACCGCCTTCTGAGGCACTGGATGGGACTACTCCGTAGGACATAGTTTGCTCTTGCCCGCTTACGGTTCCATTAAAGTCAAAGTTTGTGGCGGCCCAGTAAGTATCCCTGTTGCAGAAGTAAAGTGTACCGTCTGTCTCTGTTGCATTAAGTGACGTGTCTCCATCATAGTAGTTCCCGTAGTCATTACCGTAGACCATGGATTTTCCTCCGAATGAACATGTGGAGTGGCCAGAACTAAGTGGACTCTGGACGTATACGAAGGACCCGTTTACGACGGTTCCATTGCTGACTGCGCCATTTCCGCCTTGAATTGTCTGGTTAGTCGTACATAGGTAATCTACGTGCGAGATCTCAGAGGCATCGAGTACCCCGTTTCCTCCCTCGTCATACCCTGAAGTGAGGTTGTATCCCTTAAGTCCATTACAACTAGGGTGAGGGGTATATCCTGCAGTGCTCTCAAAAGCGATTCTGATTATATTTGCAGGACCCTGTCTGTAATCTGAGTCCAATGAAATACTGTAGTTATAATTATCAAAATGGGTTATATCATTCAAGGTGCCGTCATCTACTAGGGTAAGGTTCCCCTCTCGATATTCTGTTGTGGTTCCTGAACTAGTTCCATTTTCCAAAGTGTAGATGTCCATCTCATTCGCAGGAGTCAATGAGGCGGCCATCGGAGAATCTGTTAAATGGGCCCAACCATCCATGATTGTAGCGTTCCCTGGGGCTCTGAATCCAGTCAGAGTAGTAGAGCCTCCTGAGGTGTTTACAGTTGAAGGCCCGGCCCATGAAGTAGTTGCGGCTGTTGTTATGGGCGCTAGTATCATTAGAAGTACTAAGGCTCCTGCGAGCCTCCTGCGGTAGTTCGACATGCTAGCTCGTGTTATTGCAGACATTATGAATGAATTGGTCGTCTCGCATGAACTGGGCAAAAACTGGACGAGTTAGTATGTGAAAATGGAGCCACTGGGGAGAATTGAACTCCCGACCTTCCCATTACCAATGGGATGCTATACCCCTAAGCCACAGTGGCGCTGGACACGGGAATGGCTAGCTACCTTTGGGTGTTACTATGGGAGGGGCTATCGATGAGCTCAAGACTGTAAAGGGTGTCGGATAGGATATAGCCGAGATCGCATAGCCTGGTATTGCGCATGACTGGAAATCATGTGGGTTCATCCCTCCGGAGTTCAAATCTCCGTCTCGGCGCCACTACAACTGACCAAATAATGCCCAAATCGTCGAGGGGCTTATGTCATCCGTCTATTGGTCGTGCCCATGGAGGGGGCGACTGTGGCGACCGACGACCTTGATGTCGAAGTGTCCGAAGTCCAAAGATTGTCAGACTTTAGTAAAGTAACAAACCTAGGGGAAAGGTCGAGTTTTCTATCATTCATCGATACTCTGTTACTGCAATTTATATTCCACGTACATACTTCGAGAAAATTTTGGGGAAAATATGAGGCTTTAGTATTGGCTCTCGCTTCAGCTTCAGTTGTAATGGGCGCTTGGGATTATGGAATCGATGAGCTTTCCTCGGGGGGCGACTGGAGCAGGGGAGGACTGTTCGGCGAAGAGAGTGGGTTCCTCCATCTAGAAGAATGGTCGTTAATGCTGAGCCTACTTACAATGATGGCTTGGGCATCGGCCTTGGTGTTGATGTGGGCCAGATATCCGATAATGAGGGAGAATCTGGTTTTCCTTGTGGTTGCATCGTTCTCTGTCCAACTAGGGCACATCTACTCTCATTCAGGTTCTCCAGACTTCCCCTTCGGTTCTGGGATTTCGGATTTTGGAGGAGTAGCCATGGGGAATCTCATCATGATTTTCTTGGCTGTCTTTGTCGTCCACAGGGCAGTTACTGAAACTAGGGACATCCATGTTGAAGAGAAGCATGCGCATCCGGATCCTAGACTAGTTGAAAAGGCTTGGAAAGACCATCGTCTCGATGCTTGGAGCGCTAGCCTAGTCATTTGGGTAATTATGATCAATATCATGTCCTGGTCTGGCTCTCATGCCATTTCTCAAAGGCCGCCTTTCGAGGATGAAATGCTTGGAATCTCTCTACTCTACGTCACCTCGGGAGTCGTATCCTTCTTCCTCCTGATGCATATTGTTTGGTATCCTCATTTTATGCTAGGGGGAGGAGACCATACTATTCAGTCAACGAGGGCTAGGGAGGTCGCGGGGGTATCAGTAGTCACTAGACAAGAAACTCTGCAAGGACTTTGTCCGGTTTGTGGCGATGAAACTCCTGTAATCAAGAAGCCTAGCGGAAAGATAGAGGTCCACTGCTCTGACGCAGAATGTACGGGTTGGGGCGCTCCTGGGGATCCCTGTTCTTCGTGCGCCAGAATTCTACCACTCCGCCTTAAGTGTGAAAAATGCGGTAGTAGCTCTTCTGCAACTAGTCACTTTGTCAAGACGGATGCATGGTAATAGAATATGCCAGAGTGAATAATATGTCTGATGAAGAAATCGAAGAAGAGGCATTTATCGATAGTTCGTCTCTAAATTTATTGATTAAAGTTACTTCATCCCTGGTAGTTCTCCTCAGCGTATTGATAATTTCTCTGTGGGCGGTATATCAAACTGCAGATGTGACATTCGGTGGCCCTCCTAGTTCTCTAGAAATATGGGAGGACGAATACAGGGAGATGACAGGGCTGGATAGAGTTGATGGTTTCGAAGGAAGTGGAGTAAAAATCTGCATTGTTGATACTGGAATAGATATGAGCCATCCCG
>CEQW01065749.1_pt1 | contig 18266 bp, 33 predicted proteins | sample 530891 | NCBI WGS metagenome assembly CEQW01 (sample SAMEA2621066, study PRJEB7988) | marine metagenome | biome: marine biome (ENVO:00000447); feature: surface water layer (ENVO:00002042); material: "saline water (ENVO:00002010), including plankton (ENVO:xxxxxxxx)" | depth 5 m
ATACAAGCTTATCCTGATGCCGGTTTTCAAGATGGTATACTTGGTTTTTTAGATAAAGATACACCAACTGAATTTAAAGCAAAATATGATCAAATTTTAAAAGTCTTAATAGTCGGTCAAATGAAGGTTAACTATTACAATGACCCCTCTATAAGAAGGCAATTACTTGACATGGGTATTTTAGTAAATGCAGGGGGGGCATCAGATATAGCCTACAATGAAGATAGAGAGAAAATGTATGGTTACGATGGAGATGGTAAAATTGTTTGGCAAACAAATCACAGCTTTGCTTTAGAAGGAAAAGATTTCCAAGAAATACAAGATAAAGTTACAGCTAAATTTTATAACGAATATGCTGAACAATTTGAACTACAAAATAATAGAAAGCTAGATCCTAATAATCCTGAAGATCAAAAAATTGCTATGCAAATGCAATGGGATGCAAAGCAAGATATGTATGATGTATTTGATCTTGCAAGTTTTGAGAAATCTCATTTTGGAGATGATGGCAAAAAATACCCAATGACTTTTCATCAAAAAGATAAATTAGATAACTTTCAAATAGAGTATTAATATGAGTGAATTACAAGACCTTTACGATCAAACTGAAACTAATCCAGACTATGATGCTAAAACAAGTTTTGGCGGTATACTTATGGATTATGGTGTCGCACCCGCTAAAGGTGCAACCAGAGGATTGTTAGAAATACCAAATATACCTAGTTATATAGAAGGTTTAGCTAGAATGGGAATAAACGCAGGCGGTGGTTTATTAACATCAAATGATCAACCTTTAGTTAATCCTGACCCTTTTATTCCTGCCCCTACTTTTGATTTTATACAAAATGCTGACTTCTTAAAACCAAGCAATACATCAGTACGTTATTTTCCTGACCCAAGCTCCGTACAAAAAGGTTTTGAATATGGATCAATGATGGCTATTGACCCCACTAAAGCTAGGTCTTTTACAAGCCTTGCAGGAGTAAGTGGCAATGTTTCTAAACAAGTTCCTTACATGAAATCAGGAACAGCTTTTGGAACAGCTATAGGTACAACTCAAGAACTTTCACCTGATGCAACAATTGATACTGGTATAGAAATCGCAGGTGTTTTAGCAAACATGATTTATGATTTTAAAACAGGAAGAACACAAAGATTTGCAGAAAACCAAATGAGCAAAGTTTTTAACGATGCAGAAATAAATATTTTAAAAACTGAATCTGAAATAAAAGCAATGCAAAAAAAATTAGAACAAGCAAGAGCAATGGGTATTACATTAGATGCTACCGACTTGTTTACAGATTATCCAAATGTTGCAAAATTAATGAGAGTTTTACAATACACTGATGACGGACAACAATTAAAAAACATGTTAGGTAAAGGGAAAGATGCCATAAATAGTTTAGAAGAATTATTAGACATATCTATAGGTCGTTTAGACGATAGTGTAGGCAATATTACACCTTCACAATTTGCAAAACAATTACAAGATGATTTTAATCAACGCAATAAAGATGCAACAAATAACTTTAGAAATTTTACGGATGTAGATGGTAATGGATGGATTCAAAATCCTGTAAACCAAGTTTACAAAGATGAAGTTGTTATTATTGCAAGTGATGTAAGAAGGCAATTAGACGCAAAGGTGGCAAAAGGAATTGATGATAACGTAGATAAAGTTATGTTAGAATTTTTAGAGTCTTTTGAAAACCTAGCAAAAGTAGAAAACCTTGGAACAATGGACAAAGCCGATAACGCAATTAGAGTTTTAATAAAAAAATATGACGATATAAAAAATGAAAAAGGTGCGTACAAAGATTTTGGTGGCATGCCACAAATTATGGATGGCATTATATTAAGAGCTATTGAAGAGGCTAAATTAAAACTTAGACAAAGCGATAATATTTATGCAGATGCAGTAGAAGCATTTAGAAAAGAAAAAGAGCTGTATGTAGATCCTGTAAGAAAAAGTGAAATACTATCAAATATGATGTCTGGTAATCCAAAGGTAGTCATAAATGCAATCAACGAAATGGTTAATAACAAAATCTTAGTAGGAGATGAAATTGAACCTATCATAGAATCACTAAATAGGATTGGCGGTAAAAATATGATTAATACTGTCTTAACCCAATATTTAGGTAATGTTTTAAAAAATACTGTAAATCCAAAGAAAACTGATTTGGCAAATACTATAGCAATAAGCAATAAATTAATTGGCAATGAAGTTGCAAAAGAAAGATTGTTCTTGTTACTAAACGAAATTAAAAAGAACAGTCAAGATCCAACTTGGTTTACAAGTTCTGGTAGCAAGTCATTAAAACAAACAGAAATGGAAGAGCTTGCAGTTGGTTTAGAAGCATGGCTTGATACTACAAGCACATTTAAAAATCCTGCAAGTGAATCTATAACAAGCTATTCAAGAGAGTTTGTAGATCAAGCAGAGCAAATAGGATTAATGGTTACTGATATTACAAATCCATCAATGTTAAATACTAAATTTAGAACAGCATGGGGTGAATATAATATCGGGCAACTAAGTAAAGCTCTAAATAATAATCCTCAAAAAACTTATAATTTGTTAATGGAAATGGCAAGAGAGTCGCAAAAAGGCAAATCTAGAAAAGTCTTAGAAGGTTTGGTTTCAGCAATTTATTACACAACTGCAAAAGGAGTACCTTCGGCTCTACCACTTACTTACGAAAATATAAAAGAGGGTGAAAAAATATTAAATGGATATGAACCTCCGGTAACAAATAATTTATTTGATAATCAATTTTAAAAAATTATGAGTATAACAGCATGGGACACTAACCCAAACAACAACGGAAACAGATTAGCCACAGGCAACCTTTCTGAAGGACAAGCACCTAGCACATTAAATGATGCTTCTAGAGAAATTATGGCATCAATTAGACGATGGACAAACGAGCTTGAATGGTATGAGTTTGGTTCAGGAAGCAATACGACTTCATATACAAGAGTAAGCGCAACACAAATATCAATTCCTTTAGACGTTACAGATCAATTTACTATAAACAGAAGAGTAAAAATTACAGATGGACAAGGAACAATTTTATTTGGCAGTATTACAGCATCAACATTTTCATCTCCAAACACAACAATAACTATAAATTTTGACAGTGGATCATTAGGATCTGGCAATCCCACAATTGTTAAGTTTGGCATTATAAATTCTGAAAACAGTTCTTTACCATCAATTACACCGGTAGGTTCTATTATTACTTTTGCGGGATCTACTGCCCCACAAGGTTTTCTAATATGTGATGGTAGTTTAGTTTCAAAAACAACATATGCTCAATTATTTGCTGTCTGTGGTACTACATATGGTGCGGGCAATGCTACACAATTTCAATTACCAGATTTAAGTAGTAAGTTTCCTTTAGGTAAATCAGGCTCATTTAGTTTAGGTTCAACTGGAGGTGCATTTGCTCAGACTCCTGCGGGAACAGTATCATCAAGTTTTACTGGTAATCCATTTACACCACTCGGTAATATTAGTGTTTCTGGTACAGTTGCGGGTCATGCAATTACTCAAGCGCAGTTACCTAATATTACTTTACAATCAAACGAACTTGTAAAAATAGAACAACCACCCGCAAACAGAGGTTCATCATCAGGTGCGGGTGCAACTTACGCACAAGCAAATATACCGCTAGGTGGTTCTGGTCAAACACACTCACATGGATTTTCCGGTTCTGGTACTTTTAGCGGAACATCATCAACACCAACTGGTTCTGTATCAGCATCATTTAGTGGTTCATCAATAGACATAACAAACCCCTATTTATCATTAAATTATATTATTAAACATTAACCATGAGTAACATAAAAAATTATAATACAAATCCAAATAACAATGGAAGTGTCCTTGCAACTGGAAGCATGCTTGAAGGACAAAGCCCTTCAAGTGTTAATGATGCTATGCGTCAGATATGCAGTGATTTAAGGATTTTCTACAACGATCCTCAATGGATAGAGTTTGGCATTGGCAATGGATCAACAACTTATACCAGAGTTGACAGCACAACTGTCACAATAGGTGCAAATGTAATAGAACAATATCACGCAGGAAGAAGAGTAAAAATTGTAGATGGAACATCCACGACTATATATGGAACAATAACATCATCTAACTTTAACTCACCTAATACTACAATAGTTATGTCATTTGACGATGGGGCATCTATAGGATCTGGTACAATAACAAGCTTTAAAATTGGCGCTGTTAGCGCAACAAATACTTCTTCACCTACAAATGTAGCAACAGGAGGTATTATAATGTGGACAGCTTCTACTTTACCGGATGGATGGTTACTTGCTGACGGATCATTAGTAAATAAATCTGATTACGCAGGATTGTTCTCAATTCTTGGAGATACTTATGGCACTGCAACATCAACACAATTTTATTTACCTAATCTAACAGATAAATTTGTTATTGGTAAAGGTAGCACTTATGGTCTTGCAACTACTGGTGGAGCATCAAGCATAACACCATCAGGTACTAACTCAGCATTGTCATTTAGTGGAAACTCATTTACACCAAGCGGTTCTGTTTCTGTATCAGTAAGCAACCATACTCTTACTTTGTCTCAGATACCTAGCCACTCGCACTTTGTATCAAGTAGTGGCAATGGTTTCCCAAACCAAGTACAAGATAATAGTGCTTTAACTTTGACAAGTAAATCGAATGGTGGTGCAGGAAACAACGACTACATTTTATTTGGTGTATCGGGTCAAGCTAACCAATCACCATCTCAATCTGTTGGTGGTTCTGGCGGTCATAATCATGGTGCATCTGGCTCATTTAGTGGTAACAGTGTTACACCATCTGGTTCTATTAATACACCTACATTTACAGGCAACAGTGCATCAATCATTAACCCATACATTGCTTTGAGCTACATAATTAAAACATGACACAAAAGAAAATATTAGAAAAGTTAGACCACATTGAGCATGATGTTCACGAACTTAAGACAAGTCAAAAACTTATAGAAAAAGATTTATCGGTAATTAAGTCTAACCATTTAGCTCACACAGAGTCCAGTTTAAAACTCTTGTGGAAATGGTCATTAGCAATAGGCATTTTAATTATCTTAATGTTTGTAGACGAAGCACAAACTTTCTTACTTAACTACTTAGGTATGAAATAAATAAACAACTGTAAAAAAACAGTAACAACAAAAAACATCTTACAACTGGTGAACGCATAATTACCTATATAGGTACTTTAGAATTATTATAAAGTGGAAAGGATAGTCAATTTGGCAACAATACACCAAAGAGGACTATGGGCAGAGTCCATCGCACATGCTCATTTTGCCACAAAAAGAAATCTACTTGTCTTTCCATCACTACAAGGAGTCGGATTATGTGATTTTATGACTCTTGATATTAAGACTGGGGAAGTAAAAAAATATGACGTTAAGTATGGTGGAACAAGATTTCTTTACAACAGAAATAACAAAACTGGGAATGGTGGCATGAGACTTATACACCGAGTCCAATCAAAAAAACAAAAACAACTTGGTATAGAAATAATTTATGTCATGGAAGATGGCACAATCCGACAACCAAAAAAAAGAAAGTTAAAAAATGAAAAATGATGATTTAATCTTGATAGAGAACCCAATTAGTTTTGTAGATAAATGGGATTACAAATATTTTAGTATTGACGAAGTTAAATGCAAAGAAACTAACGTACTGGGTTATGATGAAAGATTTATGGACAGTATGACTACACTTAGAGAAAGGTGTGGTTTCCCATTTGTAATAAGTTCATTCTACCGATCACCTGAACATAGCATCGAAAAAGCAAAAGGTAATGGTGGAGGGGCGCACACCACAGGCAAGGCTTGTGACGTGGTTTGTGACAGAGAAAGAGCTTATATTTTGCTCAAAAATGCTATGGAAATGAATTTTATGGGTATAGGTATCAAACAGAAGGGAAATGGCAGATTCATCCATTTAGACATGCTTACAGCGCAGGAAGGATTGGTTAGACCTACAATATGGAGTTATTAAACATATGGGTAATTTCCGTCATATTGAGCTTTAGCAATTCACCGGACTACCAATCACATTATCAAGTTGTAACCTTTAATAGTCAAAATGGTTGCCAAGAATTTCTAGATGATAAACGCATTGAACTGGAACATGACTTAATTCACGTTTTTGAAAACCAACCTGAAAAACTTATTAAAATAAATTTTAACTGTGAAATTTTGGAGGGCGATACAGTATGAATCCACTAATGTTAATTAAACCATTATTAGGTGTAGCAAAACCATTGTTAAGTCTGGGTGGTGGTTTACTAAAAAATCCCGTTGTGGATCTGGTAGTTTCAAAAACTTCGGGAGCAATTCAGCATAAAATAGACAAAGATAAGATCATAAGAGCTAAAGAGATAGAGGGCGCAACTAAGACTGATCTAGCTTTAATTAACGCACAAAAGGATAGCATAAAAGACGAAATCGTAACCGCTACCTTCATGCTATTGTTGCTCGGGCATTTCGTACCTTACACACAACCATTTATGGCAAGAGGTTGGGAAATACTTAAAAACGCAGATCCTATGTTTTGGATTATTATATCAATAGTTGTATCAGCATCTATGGGTGTAACAGGAATACAAAAGATTTTCCCAAAGAAAAAATAATTGCCTAGAAGAGATAAGTACCATCCTTATTCAAGAAAATATAAGGGTTCAGACATATTAGGTAAATGCCTAATATGTGGACAGAATGTATACAGGAAATCAGGATTTATTGTCCGTGAACAATGGATGCCAGAAATCAAAAAAGATTATATACATCACTCTTTAGAAAAAAAATGTTTTACTAAATTGTGTGAACAAGAACGCATCGAGGACGAAGCCAAACAAAAGAAGAAATTAAATTTGCCTGACAATCCTCTCGATGCTTTACTAAAATAACAATCCATCTATGTAATCTTGACGATTACACCTATCCTCTTCCTCTAAAGCTTTACAGAAATAATGAGTATATAATCTAGCTGTAACTGTTTCATCTTTATGACCAACATATCTGCTTATGTCATAACTGCTATAAATGTTGTGTCTTTTCCAATATGTAATGCACCAATGCCTGAAGAAATGAAATTTATGACTTTTAGGCAAAGCAAACTTACCCGTTAGATATGGTTCAATAATTTTGTTGCATGTCCTATACACATGCCATGTTGCTCTACCATCTTTAATAAATGGAAACATAATATTATTGTTGCCATAAATATCATTTTTACGATGCTCTATATATGATCGTAAATCATCTGCTAAACCTTTTCCCACTGGTATTAGACGTTTTCCTGCCGGTGTTTTAACATCCCTCTTATAAATATCCTTCTGACTTATCTGTCCCCGTATATCTAATTTAGGCATAACATTTCCCGTACTATCTATAAAATCATTTATCTCAGCACCTAATACTTCTCCAATTCTTAAACCCAGTTGAAAACAAATTCTGACAATTAATTTAGCAGTGACATCATCAATAGAGTTTCTAAATTCTTTGACATGATCAAAATGCCACTTTTCTACTAAATTCATTGTTTCTGCTTTATGAGTCTCAGTATCGACTTTTAAAAGTAATTTGTTAATAGGATTTTGTTTGTACTGCACAATTGGATTTTCAAGCTTGGCATCATAATCATTTGTATTTGTTGAATTGTAAAAAGCATCTTGCACAACTTTTAGATATGCACCAAGAACATTAGGAGACTTAGTTTGCTTTCTAAACATATCAACTAATTTTGCAGAGTCACTGCCCTCCCAATCTCTAATGTTTTTACATGCCATATGATCATCAAGACAAACTATCTTAATGACTTTTTTTGCCAAACCATGCTTGTAATTAAAATTGCCTTGAGACATCCTATTGTTGATCCTAGCCATCTCATATTGTTTTATTAAATTACTAATTGACTGAGGTAGAGTTGCTTTAGGTCTAGGTACAAGTATCTCTCCACGATCTATTTTTTTTATAGCAGATGCAATGGCAACAACTAGATCTTCATGTTTCTTTCTAGTTATTTGTTGTACTGATCCGTCAATTAATTTTAATCTTGTTTGAAAATTTTTAAATCGTTTAACTCCATCTCTATCTTTTGTATATGTTTTATATACTTGTCCTTGACCATATTCTTTTTGCCATCGTTGTATTGTGTCCATAATTTTACTCCTTCATAAAAATTAATAAATTCCAAAACATACTTCATAAGTTCAGGGTTATTTTTATTTAATGCGTCAATTTCCTCTTGTGTCAGAGCTTTAGATCCATGACGATCATCCATCAAATAAGTATCAACTCTTTGTTTATTCATTTTACTTATCATTGTTCCAGATACCTTTCTGTTTGTAAATAATGAGGAACTATATAAATATTATGTATAATATTCCTATATTCACTATGTTTAGAGTTTCACTCATACGGAATGAAAATCAAAAAAACGCTAGATTTACTGGTATTTAATTTATCGTAATTTAAAGGTTTTTTAGTTTTTGGGGCGAATCAACAGCTTATAAATCTTGGTACATAATATTCTTGAACTTACTGTGACCCGCCAAAATCCTTAACTTTTTAACCCTTCAATCTAAAAAATTAATTATAAGTTCACTAACATTGTAGCCAGTATACACTATTAGTGAACAAATGTAAGTGAATTATTTTTCTAAAATTTCTGAATGGATTTCGCTGACTTGTAAACGCAATATATCAATTTCACTTTCGCACCACGCATTGTCATATAACTTTACTCTTTCAAAAAATATAAGAAATTGCAATGCAGTCATAAAAGCTATACTAATTATTATCGTTGCATAAAATGTAAATTTCATATCCTGCCATAAAATGAATTAAATTTAATCCTGCCTTCTTCCTCAGATAAGATAGTTTCATTGTATCTTCTTCTTTCACGATTTGCCCATCTTAGCCATTTTTGGAAATTTGCTTCATAAGACGCATCAACGTCCATCTCAAACAACTCATCTTGTTGTATGATCAAATTGCTCAAGCCCCGTATATTCCGGTAGAGTCGTTACTTATAGCTTCTGCTATATCAGTCTCTAATTGTACTTTTTGTTCATCACCTTTCATGCCCTCTTTATTTGCTTGCATACGATTGTAGGCTTCATTTATTATATCGCATATAACACTTGATTTACTTGCTTTACCTGATTTTTGATTTTTTACATTAATTTCTATACTCATTTCTTCTGCTTGCTTATGTAAAAGATCAGCTTTAGCAAAGAAATTATTATTAGCAAATTTAACTAATTCACTTAATTTTTTATTCATATCATCGCATTGCGTTTCTTCCATAGATATTGATAAAGTTTTAAAAAATATTCTTTGTCCGTTTTTTGTCATACTGCCTCTCCAGTTAATAATTGCTCTTTATAATTTGTACTTAGTCGGTTTTTTGAGTCTAATTGTAGTTCAACAATTTTTTGTTCTAATTTGCCATCAATCCATATGTTGTCTGGTTTTTTATGTAATATGTCATAAAAATTATCATGCACATAATTACCTATCACACCAACAAATCCAGATTTACCAAGTGCCTTAACTTCTTGCTCAAAGACACCACCTTTTTTTAGATTTCTATTTATGCCTATTAATGACTCATTAATTAATGATTCTAAAAAATCAGTTCTTGCAGTAGCACCCTTCCAAGGTCTTGCTTTAATAATAATTTTTTTTATCACTGGCAAACCATCTACATATTTGCCATACAATTCCCAATAGATCATAACGTGCGCTTTGTAAGCGCTACCATTGGTGCTACGAATTGTTAATTTACATCCTACACCAGTCATTCTATTCGGTATTAAAACTTCTTTGCTTTTCATATTCTTTATCATCCACTTCTTTAGATTTAATTTCACCACCGATTGCTAAATAACCATTGCTATCTATCCAATCATCTTTGTTGTAACTACCAGATTTTGTTCTGCCAATTTTCATTAATGCAAGTAAGACAGATACCATTTCAGGGGAAATGCTTTGATCAAGATATGCCGACCATAGAGTTGCTATGTTTTGAAAGTTTTCATGGTAATCTCCATGCTGTTCAGCTCTATCTTTTTGTACTAAATTTTTAGCTGTATCTAAAATCTCACTTGCATAAATCATATGCTAATCCTTGTTAGGAGCATTATATTTTGGTTTTAATCTGATATTGACCATACCATTATATTGTTGAAAGATTTGTCTTACCAACTCATTGACTGGTCTACCATTTGCATCAGTTTGCTCACCAAAATCTAGATAAGCATCAAACTGAACCCAACCCTTATCAAGCTTTGATTGTTCAACAAGTGCAGTCTCAAGCATAATGTTGCTTGAAAATTCTTGTTTCTTTTTCCAGTATGCTTGAAAATCTGGTGCGCTTGGGTGTGGTTTTTCACCATCAGTTACCTTCGCATTAATATACATTGCTTCTGACATAATGTTTCCTTTCTAATTTTTTTTTAAAACATTGGTTAAATCTACCGGATTGTTAGAAGCGCCTCCGGCAAATGTCTTTCCTTTATCAATGTCTTGATCATCCTCAACACCAATAAAAAAACCTTTTTGTTGCGCATATTTACTGGCATAACTGCTAACTTGCCCACACAACATCGCATCATTAATTTTCGGATTCCATTTTAAATAGGCATAACCCTTGCCAACAAACTTTCTTTCATTAAAAAGATTACCATCTGCATTTTTTTGTAACTCAGGATTTTCTACAATGAATGTTGCATGACAACCTACACCAAGGTCATCTTTCTCATAATGTAGTTCCATTTGTGGTATCAGATTTTCTTGCAGACAAGCATCTTTCACAGCTTTACATATAGCATTATGTGTAAACCCTTTTACAAATCCTTGTTCTTTTTGCACATCAGCACAGTTATTAATTGCATCATAAAGCTTTTCACTTGTACCTTTATATGCAGTTTGTTTAATTTCTTTTTGTTTTTTTTCTGCCATTTTATTCTCCTTGATTAAACCATTTTGCTTTTGCAGTTTTAAGATATTCAGGTTCTATACCTTTCCATTTAAAATTATTAAAATCAGGTTGTATGATCATGTATAGATCTCTAGGATCGCTTACTAGCTTTAAGAGATTTTGTTTAGTAATAGCTTTCAATCTAAAATAATCTAAGTAAGATTTTAATTGTTCAGCTTGTATCTCTCCAAAGTCTTGAGCTTCATGTAACACTGCCCCACTTTCACTTGCATACAAAATATCTAAATCCAATTCCAAAGCTTTTCCGTACAATGCTAATTGTGTAAAATGCTTGTCCATTGGTGCATTTGGTAGACTTGGTTTTTGCCAAATCCTTTCTCCTTGCTTATGATTTTTAAAATCTTTTTTATATTTTTTCTTAGTCGGATTTGCCCACATTGTTTTTAATTCAACAGCTTTCTTTATTTCGCCATCTGTAATAAATACATAGTCGAGCATGCCAATGACCGGCACATTTAATCCTGAGAAAGTTATTGTTATTGGGTACTGAGTAAGCATCGTGCCATACTCTTGTTTGAGGGGAAATAATATATTTACGACATTATCTAAATAGTCTTCAACAACATCAAGATAATGTTTAATTCTGATTGCATCACTTTCATCTGCTGTACTAGGTTCATATCTTTTTATTTGATCAGCAATATTTAATAATACTTGTTTTTTAGATAACTCATTATTAACAATGTAACCCGCACCATCATCTACAAATTTACCAAATTCCATTCTCGAATGTCTTGAATATTTATGTCTGTTAGTTGGATCATTAATGTATTTTTGATACCATAGATCTAATTCTTCATTGCTGTTATTAGACATCCAGAAAATACCGGCTTTCATCCATTCTTCACCGATTTCAAAATTGTTTCTAGCGCACCAATTTTTAATAATATCTAATTGTGTAGGATTTTTACCATCGGTAACTTCTATATCCTTGCTTGTATTTTCTACCCTCAAACCTTCACCAAATCGGTGCTACGCAAAGTTTTATGAATGTAACGAACCTACCCTTGCGTAGCACCTAACCTCTTACAAGTTATAAAGGAGTTGTAGGTCGCTGTATTTTTGCAACACTAAAGTTCGAATTATTCGAATCATCAATGTTACCTAAAACTAATAATAGTGCGATTTAATTTACAATGCAAAGAAAAGATAGCCACTTTAATATTTAATTTATATTAACATGAATTAAATATATAAATAACATTGAAAATCCAATGTTTTTATGTAGCCAATATATTATGTAGATAGTTCTATTTTATTTACTTTTTAATTTGATATGACGAACACATCTCTTCAATCTCATCCACAGACATATCATGCCAAGTGTAATTAAAATCAGTTCTCGAAACAGGAATTACAAATTCTATTTTATTGTCATCAAATTTTTTACCTATTTCCCACCATTTACTAGTTTTGCCTAGTGAAAGCCTAATAAATGTATATTTACCTGATTTAGTTTTTACAAAATATAACCCGCTTGTTTTTACAGGATTATTTTGACTTTCTATAAAAGTTCGGGCATCCATTTGACGATGTTTTTCCATAAGCATCATGCAATGATCATTTACGTCATGTATACAAATCAAATTATCTACATGATTTAAATAATTTTTAAGTATAACTTTTTTATTTTTTGCAGATAATGGGTCGTTAATTGTAACAATGTCAGATACATATGGGTGTATATATCCATTTACTTCAGCGATCACATCTGTCGGTTCAAACAACTCAAACCAAGTTTTGCCTACAATATCAGCTATTTTTTTTGCTGTTTTAACGTCCAATTTTCTTGTTCCATTGACAATTTTATTAAAATTGATCCTTGATTGACCAATTTGTTCTGCCATACTTGTTTGGCTTATGTTGGCATTGCTAAGTATTTCTTTTAGATAATTTGGTTTCATTTCGTGTCTCCTCTAATTATAGACGCATTGTAGCATTATAAACAAATTGTATCAATATGTTTATAATTATAATTGTAACTTTACATATATAATAATAGTTAACATAGTTCTTTTTAGTTTACAAGTAGCCAAGAATATCGTACCAATCTCCCATGCGCTTACAAAAATACAGACAAATCAATAATTTAACATTGAAAAATTTGGCAGAATTGCTTGAAATTACAGGCAAAAATCCAAGATGGACAGTAGATAGATGGTGTTTAGGGCTAAGAAAACCAAACTTTGATACGATGGAAAAGATCGAAAAAGTAACAAATGGTGCAGTAAAATATGAGGACTTTTTTAATCACTACACAGAAGTGCATGAAAAAAAGTAAACTGAAATTACCTAGCACAATAGATATTAGCTATCACACCATCAAATTAGAGTTACTGAAACCTGAAATTTCACTGGAAGTTGGTGATCAGCAAGGCAGTTATGTAGCCAGAGATCAAATCATATATTTGGATAGTAGCATAATTGAACAAGGCGGTGCAAGGGGAGTTTCGCTAGTATTACATGAAATCGGTCATGCTATTTATTACGTTTTTAATCTTAAAGATCGTGATGAAGAGCCAGTAGTAGATAGTTTTGCAAACGCATATACAGAAGTTTTAAGACGGAATAAAAAATTAACAAAGTGGATTGTGGCAAATTTACATGGCAAATTTTGATGAAAGTTTATTAGCGGGTCGTAAAGTAGAACATTTAGTACTCGATAGAATAAAAAATAAATATCCAAGTGCGGTGCTTATCGAAAATAAGTTTGCAGAGTACGATATTTTTGTACCAGAAAACGACACTAAAATTGAAGTAAAATTAGATAAAAAGAGTCAATTTACTGGCAATTTAGTGGTCGAACTATTCATGTTTGGCAAACCATCTGGCATATTAAAAACCACTGCTGATTACTGGTACTGGGAGACCGGTAAAAATCTTCTCATTGCAAAACCAAAAAAAATAATTGAGTGCCTTCTTATGAACAATATACGAACCAATGTTTTTATAGGTAAGGGTGATACACATCCAAAAACAGCATGTTTAGTGAAAATAGAATTATTAAAAAGATATTGTGAAAGCATAAATCCAAGTTTGTTTAATTAATGGCAGAAATATACGACATAGAAACAGGCATCAGAATACATAATGTAGAGCCATTTCCTGAAAAAAAGGTATATGACATATTGTATTGCGATCCACCTTGGGAGTTTAAAACATATAATAAAAAGTCGGTAGTTCCCTATCCTACCATGACAGACGAGCAATTATATGAGTTGCCAATAGAAAGTTTAGGCAAGGAAAACAGCATTTTATTTTTATGGGTAACTTATCCAAAATTGATTGATGCCTTAAACCTTATGGCAAGTTGGAATTATGCCTATAAAACATGTGGTTTTTGTTGGGTAAAGAGAAACAAAAAAAGCAATAGTTTTTTCTTCGGTCAAGGATTTTATACAAGAGCTAACACCGAGCTTTGTTTAATTGGAACAAGAGGTAAAGCACCTAGAGTTAGCAGAGCTGTAAGCCAAATTATTTATGAACCTATAAGAGAACACAGTCGCAAGCCAGACATCGTAAGAGATAAAATCGTTGAATTATGTGGCGATTTACCAAGGATAGAGCTATTTAGTCGTGAAAATATTGCCGGTTGGGACTCATGGGGCTTTGATAAGGGCATGTTTAATGAGTAAAGATTATACAGATTACGATATATGCAATCCTAAATCACATTTTGTGAAAGTATCACAGGGTATATTTCAATTAAAGATAAGTAGCCATGCAAAGATCTTATTGATGGTTTTAATAGGATTTAAGAACAACAATAAATCAGGGGTACATCCATCACTTAGATACCTTGCAAAACAGATTAACGTGAAGTGTAGAAAGAGTGTAATGAAACCACTTAAAGAGCTAAGAGATGCCGGAATGATCGAGTGGGAACAGAAACACCACAATGGTGCTAATCATTATTACTTTGATAGTTATAACAAGTCGAGAATAAGAGAGAAAAGATTAAGAAAGACGGGTGGTGAATCTTCCCATCGAAGGGGGGTAAATGTTCCTACCTATAAAGATATAACACTATATAGAAATAATATAATACCGATAAAAAAATGACATTAATTGAAGATCTACTTGGTAAGAGTAAACCTATATCAAAAGAAGAGTACAGGGCTAGGAAATTGAAAGAGCTAAAGGTTTTGGCGAGTCAGGTGTCTAAGAAGAAGAGTTTTGCCTATCAACAAGCAGTTGAACGAAACAAGAGAAGAAAAGAGTATCATAGATCTTTACTCAAAGCTCATGCAGAAATAAGTGAAAGGAAACAAGGTGAAATCATTGCAGAATACATGTCTAAGCAAGGAAATAATGATAAAAATAGATGATCTTATAGATTTATATGACGATTTCTTTAAGACTGATCAAAGATTACCAAAAATAGTGCCTAAATCGCTAAAAGGAAACATTATGAAATGGGAATACCCAGAAGAATTTAGTGATAAAGTTAATACATGGAAGCAAAAGAAGAAAGTTTACATCGCACCGAGTAAAGATGATATAGATCGCTACTGGTTAGCCACAGAATTAGCATTAACTTTAACAGAGTACGATAGAAATCTAGTATATGATAGGCACAGAGGCAATTCTTACCGCAAATTAGGCAAGTTATATAACACATCACACGAAAAAATACGTTTGGACTATCTTACAGTGTTATTCATGTTGCAAACCCAAATAAATAGTCTTGCTGATGGCAACATCAAAAAATACATATATTTAAAAAAGAATTGACAATACATACTATATGTAGTCTAAATTGAGTATAATAAGGCAACATGTATACCTTATCGAAACTTATCATAAAAAAATCAAATATTTAGCAAAGAATCATTCTACCGACTACAATAATTTTATTGTGTATTTGCGCTCACATTCTACCGGATGAAAAAAATTTATTATAGATTCACTGAAACCATTCTACCGGATGGTTTTTTTTCATTATATCTTTTAACAAAAAACATAGGAATCCCATGCAATTTATTGAAAAAATAATTGAAAAGATCAAAGACTATTATTTTTTAGAATTTGAACTTTTATCAAACAAAGAAAAATTTAAAAAAGCAAGTATCTCAATTATTGCGGTTATAATTGTAATAAGCGCTATTTCTGCGCTTGTATCTTAAATGGTTACTATTAATTAATTATCAATACTTTCTATAAAATAAAATTAATTTATATAATGTGTAAATAGTTTATTTACATTGTTAACAAATACTATACAATACGACTCATTAATTAACAAGGAGTCGTTTTATGGATAATTATATAATATTAGATTCTGAATTTGATAATGAAGAGTCTTTATTTGATCAGTTAACAAATGAATTAAATGCTAAATATTTAGATCAATCAGGGGAGTCAGAATATGACTCTTAATGTAGTATCAAATAACACTGAGTCCGCTTTCTTTATTCAATTAATGGAGTCGGACATAATAGCTAAACATGAAGCAAAAAAATTAGATCAAAAAGATATATTACTTGCTAAAGCTACAATTGACAGGGTCTTAAAAAATGTACCTCGAAAATATTGCGATAACAAATTAACTATACAAGTATATAGACGTAAAATTTTACAAGCTAACATTAAGCATTATAAGACTATTAATAGCAATATAGCCCGTCATATTGTCAATTATTGCATTGTCATTATGCAAAATGGGCTTTCTAATTTTGACAAAGGAGTCATTTATGGATGATTTCTTTAAAATTTCTATATTGTTTTTATTAATTGTAACAATAGCGCTCATGTTTAACACCGGTTACATTGTACTGGGTGTTTGTATGTCTGTACTAACTATTATTAAAACTATTGATTTTTTTAAGGGTTGGTAATTATGATTAATAAAAAACATGGTTATATACGAATAAATTTAAATTTTGTTAAACCTGATAAAGACTGTAACCAAGGTTGTGATAATTTAACCAATTATGCTTGTTTTGATTGCTTATCAGATCAAGTAAAAAATAAATATCCGAACTCAATTTATACTGATGATTGTGAATGGATCATTAGAAGGGGTTAATTATGCAAAATTTAAAAACAATTAAAAGTATATCTCAATTATATAATATAATGAGTGATACAAAAAATAAATCTGATGCCGATAAGCATAAAGTATTAGATCAAAGACTTAGATTTTATTTAGTCTCTAATATTGGAATTATTAAACCTGATAACTGGGATGAATTAAGCGCTACAGAGAAACAAAGGCGCTTGGATAAAATGGAGTCGGTAATATGAAAATGAATGAATATAATTGTGTTATTAAGATTGAGTGGGGCTGTAATAACCATGAAGCAAAAAGCAAAGATGATTACATTGAGAAAGTTAAAAGCCAATATTACGAGCAATATGGAATTAGCTTAGATCCTACAGAAATAACACAAATAAAAATGAAAAAATAATTGAAATTTAGGAGTCAATTTATGAATATACAAAGTAAAGATATTAAAAAAAATATCGAAGTTAGTAAAAAACCATTTAACAAAAATCAAATTGAATATTTTTCAGAGAGATTGAGTAATATCATTAATTCTAAAGAAAGAGAATTAAAACTTAAATATAATGAAGAAATTGAGAAGCTATCAAAGAAAAATAAACAAACATTTGTTAAAAGTTTAAATCTAGATAATTTAACGAAACAACTAAAACAAGTTGAAAATAAGATTACAAAAAGCTTAGATAATAAAAATAAATTAGTACATAAACTAAATGAAGAAATATCAAAACTCGATAAGTTAATTCAAACAACCGAGAAAAAATACGAGGCACAAAGAGAAAAATTAGATATTCAAAACAATCAATTAGTTGGTAAAATTAGAAGCGCATTGGATCGTATGAATGATCTTAGAGAATGGGGTCAAAGATTCGAAATTGAACAAATTAGAGATATTGTAGATTTACAGCGCTTTATAGATAAAGCTTGTTATGCCGAAACAACTGAAGCATTTTATAAATCTGTAGGGGCAGAAGAATTACAAAAAGTAAGTAATACACAGACCGCCATAATGGATGCTATTTATAGTAACAATCTTGATCGTAATATATTAGAGTTTATGAGTACCAAACTCGAGGGAATTGGCATAAAAAACCAATATTTAATAACTAATAATTATTAAATTAGACATAAAAAGAAAGAAAACAAAGCAAAGGGAGTCGGCTTTTTATAGGTCGACTCCTTTATGATTCAATAACTTAAC
>CEQW01060359.1_pt1 | contig 18208 bp, 7 predicted proteins | sample 530891 | NCBI WGS metagenome assembly CEQW01 (sample SAMEA2621066, study PRJEB7988) | marine metagenome | biome: marine biome (ENVO:00000447); feature: surface water layer (ENVO:00002042); material: "saline water (ENVO:00002010), including plankton (ENVO:xxxxxxxx)" | depth 5 m
AAATACGACTCCTTCATTGACGTGGTCTGCTAGCACATCCGGCTCTTATGATATGATTTTTGAATTGTCTACAGACGGCCAATACCATAATCGTGTCGCTTATGTAGATACGCGTGTTGATTCAGATTTCTTGCCAAGTGACGGAGACTTTTCATTCACTGGTGCCGATAGCCTTGAAGCCGGACACATGTACAATTGGAGGATGCTTCATATCGACTCCAACGGACGTCATGGTGATTGGACACATTCAACATTCTTGATCAGTAACATGAATTCGACATGGCTTGGTGGCGATCGATATGAGTTTAGACTCAAGCAAGGAAACGCAAGTTCCGATGACCTCCACCCAGCATGTGCGGATACCTACATCGACTCAGGTATGCCAAGTTCAAATTATGGTCAGGAAACCGAACTTCAGGTCTCTTACAACACGATTCCATCCGAAACAACAATTTTGTTTGGATGTGATCTATCAAGCACATTCCTTCCTAATGGCTACGCAGTAGAATCTGCGAATCTAGAGTTCTATCTCAGCGATTTCCCATTCGGTTCACCGACTGTTGGTGCCTGGGAGAGCACACAAAACAACTGGACTGAAGACGGTGCTACATGGGCGACATACGACGGTTCAAACACATGGTCCACGACTGGCGCAAAGGGTTCTGAGCGCTCATCATTGCTTGATTCAGTGAGTATTGGAAGCGGTTATACTTCCAGTTCATCAGTTAATTGGAACGTTACACTTGCAATGCAAAATGCGATGAGAGACAATCATTCGGCAGATTTCATTCTCGGAATTATTGGTGCTGGTTCAGGTCAGATTAGAGATGCGCTATTCCATACTGGAGGCGCAGTTGATGCAAAGCGCCCTGAACTGAGCTTCGTCTATGTGCCAGGATCAAACGCAATACCGATTGAACCGATTCCAGTAAATCCGCTGAATGGTTCATGGAGCATTCAACCAGGTATTAATCCTGAACCAGTCCTCCGACCATTGCTAAATTGGACTCATTCAAGTGCAATTAGCGTTGGCGGCTATGCTGTTCAAATCGATACAGTCGATACATTTGACAGCAATGATATGAGTATCGAAACCTCGTGGTCAAACGCTGGTTTTGATATGTCGGCGAAATCATTCACTCCACAAAATGACTTGACAGTTGGCGAAACATGGTACTGGCGTGTGCGAACAATATCGTCAACCAATCAACTTGGAAATTGGTCTCAAACCTTCCACTTCAACATACCTTCACTCACGACATGGAACCTTTCATCGACAAGTGCTGCGGTTGAAATCAGACATGAAGAAGCCATGCCTGGTCTAGGAATACCACATTTCATTGACACATGGTTGGCTGAAGGAGGTACTGAAGGACAGCAAAATCATTCGGCTTCAACCTCAATGAAGGTTGGAGAACTCGGCAGTGGTTATCAATCGACTGCTTTACTGAAAATCCCTCTCGATCAAATTCCTTCTCCTTCAAATGCTCGAGTAACGAATGCTGAATTGAATTTATGGGCTCTTGCTGGTTCGGATACGAACACGCAAATTGCCGTTCGACCAGTTTTGCAAACATGGACAACTGACCTCAATAATTCAACCTATGATGGCACGAATTCATGGACATTGGATGGCGGCCGTTCTGTAGGAAATGACGTTGGCCAGTTAAGTGATTTGAGTACTTCAGCAAGCGCAGATTGGATGGATTGGGACGTTACTGAACTTGTACAAGCAGCACTGGCAAACGGCGATTCATATCTTTCAATTGCTCTGATGACGAGTGACTCCTCTGATTCACTGATCACCTTTGCAAGTACAGAAGGGCTTACTACTCAACGACCATGGCTCAATCTCACATGGACTGTAGGGACATCAGCAATCCCAACCGTATCTGCCTCCAACGCTTTACCAGTGGATGGAGATATGGCATGGAATCTCTCGACACACGTGCCAGAACCAGACACTCGTCCAGTCTTGAGTTGGACTCATTCCAATTCAGCAAATATTGGTGATTGGAAAGTCTTCCTTCAAAATGATGCTTCTGACATTATGGGAGGTTTCACCACGTATGATTCACGCCTCCACACCTCCATGTTCGATTTGCAGAGTTTAACCTTCCAACCTTCGACAGATCTCAATACAAACCAAAGTGTTCGATGGTTCGTTCAACCTGTGAACAACAGCATGCTCGGTCCACGTTCAACAAGTTCGGTGTTCCATATCCCTCACGATATTGGAAACGAAATCAATAGTACGTGGGGTTACATCAACGTCTCGGAAGGTGGATTTTTACCGACTTTGAACGAACCCTCTGGCTTCATCACCGATACAACCCTCGATTCGGTAGCCTCCAACGCAAATCTCTACAATTCAGGAACCATTAGCGTCGGTCGTTCAGTATTGAGTACTGCTGCCTCCCAACGTTCATCGTTTATTGTTTCCGTTGACCTTACAAAACTACCAATCAATGGCACCTACGAAATCATGGATGCCTTCTTCACGCTGAATACGAAATCCACCAGTTATGGAGAAGTCTTTTGGAGCCCATCGCTAATCAACACAGCCTTCGATGGTGACGCCAACTGGAACAATGCAACCAACTCAACCCAATGGAACACGCCCGGTGCTTATCACTCAACGGACACGGACATTCCGTATTACGAAAGCGAAGAGATTTTCTGGGATGATCCATACCAAACCGGTGGCATAACTGGTTTGCTTCAGCAAGCGGTTGCAAATGGTGCAACAAGCCTCGACATCCTCATCCAGGCTGAAGAAAACGACAGCAGTGTTGATGGCCGAATTGACATGTATTCAAGTAATGAATTAAGCGCAGACCTCCGTCCATCACTCAACATCACGTACAGAATGACCAACCCTTACGTCGCATCAAGCCCAACTGGTTTGATACCTGTCGACGGAGCGACTCTCTGGAATCTTTCACAGCCTCGACCTTCTGGAGTAGATGAAGTGAACATGACATGGACGCCTCCGTCATCGAATGAATCCGGATATGTCCTCTGTTTCGCTCGCGATAATCGAATGGTACTGGACACTGGCTGTATCGATCTAGGTGATTCCACAGAACTGAGCGAAAATGATCTCATTTGGGATGCAGCCACCACAACACTGTCGCTGCAAGAGGCGGAAGATACAGATGACGAATGGGTTTACTGGAGAACATTGTCCTATCAAGGTGTGGTTGACGATTACTCTCGACTCGGTGAATGGTCGCAAGTCAATAAATTCCGAATTCCAGCAGACCAAGGCTACGACGATGGTGCAGGAAACCATACTGTAAATCTCTCGAGTGGTTCTATCTTCTCATCCACCGGATTACTACCTGCTGCACCTGATACGTACACTTCCTCCTCATCGTTTAACACAAATTATGGTTCGAGCGCCTCACTGTTACTTGGTGCTGGTTCTTCTGGGGACAATGAGATATTCATTGAATATGATCTGTCTCAGATGCCTTGGCCAAGCGCCATCACTCCAACGTCTGTGATGTTGCGTATGTATCGTACTCAAGTTGCCGGGGTTACTCCATTAACCGTGAGTGCTCATGCTTGTACAACGTTCAATGAAGGGTCTGTTACAGCACTCCAATCACCAACATGCAGTGCTTCCGAAATTACTCGCTCTACACTTCCGGTAACTCCACCGAATGGGTGGTTAGAGTGGGATATCACCTCGCTCGCACAATCAAATATTGCGAATGGAAACCTCTCGATGACGATTAAACTTTCAGCGGTTGGAACGGCAAGCAGCTTGCATACATTCCATTCTGGTGAATCAAGTTCGACGACCTTGCGTCCAGTTCTTCGAGTCGATTATGTTGACAATGTCGCAGGTGTTGTTCCGCCACAACAACCCGTCCTGCTTTCACCTGCAGATGGAACTGTCTTGTACAATACAACAGCAACTCTCCTAGAATCCTTGGATAAGCCTACTTTGTCATGGAATTCGGTTACTGGTGCTACAGGGTACATCGTTACGATTCGAAATTCATCGGGGCAATACACCTTCAAATCTGGTATTTCGAGCCAGATTACAGGAACAAGCTTTGTGTTTGATACCTCGTTGACTCCAGGTTCAACCTTTGAGTGGTGGGTTCAAGCAGTTAACGGTTCTATTCCAGGGCCGTCTTCTTCACGATGGATTGTAGGAATAGGAGATCCAACCACGCAGGATAATTTCGACCACACATGGACGTATGAGTTCCAAACTGGAAATGAAATTCAAGAGATGGCTCACACCAATGTCGAAGATACTTCAGTGTACAGTGGCAGTGCAGATGAGAACATAGATGGCGAGGCCTCACTCATCGGTATTGATTCTGGACAAGATGAGTATCGTATGCTCGTTTCTACCGATTTCGGCCAGATACCATTTAATCCGAACATGAATGTTCATTCTGTTGATTTGAGTTTGTATCTAACCGATCTCGACTTTGGTTCTGGAGCAACTGGCATGACGCTCTCCGTTCACAAGGTGCTTACAACTGGATGGGGTGAAACTTCTGTGACTTGGAACGGTACTGGTTCTGCAAATTGGGGTGCTCCTGGGCTACAACCTGGTGTCGATTACGATTCAACGCCGCTCGATACAATTGTTTTGAGTAATACTCAAGCGACAAATCAATGGATTCAGATGAGTCTAGGACATCGTTCTCTCTTCATCGATGGGTCTCATGGATGGGTGATTATAGCCACCGTGAATCAAGGATGGATGACGGTTGAATTCGCAGACAATAGTGATTCAACGAGCGGTTTGAGACCACTCATGCAAATGAATTACACCGATATTGATTCAGTGACTATTTCTCCAACTGCTACAACTACGAATGCAGATACACCGGTGACATTCAGCGCTTCAACATTTGACTACAACTCACTTGTTGCAACAGTGCCAATCGTCTGGTCTGCTTCGAGTGGTCAAATTGATGCATCAACCGGCGTATATACTCCTTCATCAACTGGTGTTCACACAATCACCGCTTGTTTCGGAGTCATCTGTGCAGATGAAACAGTGACCGTTACGCCAGGAGCCCCAGTAAACTTGGTTGTCACACCTCTTACTGCAACGATTACTTCGGATGATACGCTGCAATTAACTGCAGATGTCGTTGATCAATTTGGAAATGTTGTCCCTGGAGAAAGCATCACGTTCTCCCCAAGTAACGGTTCAATGGGCGGTACGTTCGGCGATGTATTCCAACCATATTCGGCTGGAGGTCAAACGGTATCTGTGACTTGGACGACAATCACAGTTATTGTGAATGTTCAAGTTGAACTTGGTGCGCCGACAGACATTGTTCTTACCGGATGTGAAGGAGTAACTCCTGCAGGAACAGAATGTGAAATCACTACAACTCTGTATGACCAATTCGGAAACATCATTCCATTGTCTGAAGCAGGTGCTTTGACCTACTCAGTCACCGATGGACTCTACAGCGAGGCTACGAATATGTACTTCGCTGACAATGTTGGAACCTGGCAACTCTCGTTAACATCTGGAATTGGATTGTCGGATTCAATCACGATTTCAACAGGCCATGGAGCCATGGATTCCCTTGAAATTGTTCCTTCAGCATGGGACTTAACCGCCGATGAAGTTATCTTCATGAATACTACAAGAATTGATATCCAAGGAAATAGACTACCAGTCTCTTTGCCTTTGGAAAATTGGACATTTGTAAGTGACGGTGCGGTGAATATCACATTCGACCATCCAGTCCAGTGGATTCCAACAGGTCTTGGTGGAAGAGTGATTACAGCACAGTATGAAACAATTTCAGCATCGATTACGGTGAATGTCACGAAGGGTGTAATGACTGGAATGGCACTGGTTGTTGACTCGGCTGATGCAAACGATCAATCTTACAGTTTGACAGCAGATGAAACACTGCAAGTAAAAGCAAAGGCAACGGATGCGAAAGGAAATCGATGGACTATTGATGTAAATTGGACCGTTTCTCATCCGAGTTGGAGCGACCAATCCGTCCTCTTGTACACCCTTTCAGATGAAACAGAATTCATGCCTCAGTTGGCTTCAGATATCCCTTACATGATCTACGCAGAATACACTTCTGGAGATGTTGTGTTTAGCGAATCTGTTTCAGCAACAGTATCTGAGGGTATCTTGCAAATCTTTACGATGAATTCAATCGCTTCTACTGGAGATTCATCCACTGCATACAACATAAGTGCAGATGAGCATGTGGATTTCTCCGTAAGTCTTAGTGACGGTGATCTGAATGCTTTGGATGCTTCAAGGCTGACTTGGTTGTTCGAAGATTTGAATTCAGGTTCTGTTGTTGACATGACTTCGTCTTTTGAAGCTGATGCATATCATTGGGAAGCAACAACTGTAGGTTCTTACAGAATTACAGCCTTCGTTGTCAATGCAGATGGTTTCAATTATTCAAAGCAAGTTGACCTCTCAGTATACCACGGTGTTGCGGTTTCGCTTGATCACGCTCTCGATACATTGAGTGAGGATGCAGGTGAATCGATTGACATTGCCATAACAGGTACGGATAGCGATGGAAATACCTTCCCACAAGATGTTGAATGGACAGAAGATGGTACAACTTCTTCTCGTATTGTTCCTCGTGCTGATGTCGGGGCCTACACCTATCAGGCATCTGTTGCTGGTGAACATGTGATGGTTTACTCCACCCCAGGTGCAACCAATACGTTCGATCTTTCAATACAGCCACAGATGGTTGTTGCTTATCTTGAAGTTGCTTTGTCGAAAACAACAGTGGATCAACAAGCATCGCTTGATGTCACTGTTGAAGCTAAGGACATGTTCTACAATCCAATTCCTGTGCCAAGCAGTGCACGAGTTGATTCAACCGGCCGAGGAACTGTCAAGGAACTCGGACCAGGGCAATGGCGAGTCACAACTCTCGATAGCGGTCCTCAAACAATCACAGTTACAGCAGGTCAAGTCAGTGAAAATCTCGAAATTGAGGTTACAGGAACCTTTGGTGGATTCTTTGCTGCAGGTGGTGTCCTTTACTACATAGGAGCCGTTCTTGTTGGCCTTATCGCTGTTGTATTACTTGTCTTGTTAGTTATGGCTCTGCGCTCAGGAAGAGATGATGATGACTGGGATGATGACTATGACGAAGACGAAGATGAGCCAGCCCCAGCACGTGGCCCAAGCGGTCCTGCCCCAGGAACAGGGCCATCAGGACCCGCTCCAGGAACTGGTCCAAGCGGCCCGGGTCCATCAGGACCACCTCCGCAAGAGGAAGAGAAAGAAGATACAAGCTGGATGGTTGAACATCGAGTAGATGACGATGGAACCGAATGGGCTCAAAATGAAGATGAGACCTGGTATTACAGAGAGCCTGGTCAAACCGACTGGATCATTTGGGAAGATTAGGTGATTCGATGAATCGAAAACAGTCTGCATTTTTGCTATGCATTCTGTTGATGTTCGTTCCATTAACAAGCCTTCCAGTTGCCGCAGCAGGTCCAGCTGCACAGGTTGTAATCACGACTCCTTCAACGTCGATTTCTTCAGACGGAGTTCTCCAGTTGGATGCAACGATCTATGATGCATTGAACAATGTTGTCGAGGGAGAGATAACATGGTCTTCAACAAACGGTACGGTTGAAGAGGGTGGTCTTTTCTTCCCATGGTCTGCAGGTCAAGTTACAATACGTGCAGAGCATGCAGGATTCAATGATACTGTTGTTTTGACAGTTGAAGCCGGTTGGGGTCAATCAATTGAAATCAATACAACGACTTCTCCAAAAGCTAAGCAGCCATTCCAACTTCAAGCGGACCTTCTCGATTCTCATGGAAATCCTCGAAGTGGACAAGGTGTGGTGTGGAGTGTTGATGGAGAATATGTTGGGCAAGGGCAGCCTTTGTGGACTGCTCCAACACTCGGTCTCTACGAAGTCATTGCTCGATTCGATCAAATGGAACAACAAGTGACGATGGAAGCAATAGCAGGCGACCCGTTTGAATTTCTCTTCGAGGAAAATCTTGTGATACGAAGCGGATTTGGAGTCAAACTTAATCCGACACTTGTCGATTCTTTCGGACAAGAAATGAATGATACATTAGCAGGAATGAAGGCATGGACCGTAGAAAATGGAAGCATCACTTCGGAAGGCTACTTCTTTGCATCAGCACCTGGGTTCTGGAATATCAGTGTTCGAGCAGGGTCTGTGTTTGGTAATGGAACAATCCGTGTAATACCAGCAGATGCAGCAATCGTATCGATTCAAATTGTACCAGAACAAACAACCTACCAATCAGGAGAAGTCTATCGCTTAGATGCAGTACGTACCGATTCATCAGGATACACCTCTCCAGTGCCAGTTCCAATTGGAAACTGGAGTGTTGGAAACGGAGCAGTTGCCCAAGTAGGAGATGAAGTTCATTGGACACCAGGGAAGGAGGGTTCCTTCACAATGGAAGTCGTTGATTCTGATATCGTTGCATCCAAGGTTGTATCCGTGATTCATGGTTCTGCTGTATCCACACAACTTGTAGCGAGTTTACCTCGATTGAGTGCAGGTTTACAGGTGGCTCTGGTTCATGAAGCGACGGATGCATTTGGAAATATATGGCAAGTCGATGGTAATATTAGCAAGAAAAGTAATGATCAATCAACAACAGAAATATTTTCTTCCTATGCTACATTTACTCCAAAACTGACTGAAGCGATTCATTTCTCAGCAACCTATTTTGATAATTCAACAGGTGTCCTTCATCAAAGTGAATATCAGGAATTCGTTGAACCAGGTCGATTAGCTTTCATTATTTTACCAGAATCTGGAACAGAAGTAAAGGCTGATTCATATTTACAATTTAATCCTACTTTTACAGATACTTATGGGAATACAATTCCATTTGTTGCAGTTAATTGGACTATTGACGGAGTTGACTCGACACTTGATTTACTCATGTCAGATGGTAAGTGGTATCCTACAGAAGTAGGAGAGCACGAGATTCGTGCGAATGCCGATGGTGTGTTTGCTGCAGTTCGAATCAATGTCATAACGGGTTCTGAGAATACTTTGGCCACAGATGCAGGAGATTCATTGACGATTACAGCGGGTGTTCCAAGTGATCTCTATGTAGAGATTGTTGATGTTCATGGAAACGTTGCCCCTGCTGAAGATGTGCAGTTAGTAGAATCAGGATTTATTTCGATTGAACCCTCCGATACTGGACGTGGATATTGGCAACTTGATGGAGTGACTTCTGGAACATATGAAGTTGAACTACAGCAAGGTAATGCTTCAATCATTCTTCCTTTGACAATTCTTCCAGGAAATCCCGTCCGTGTTCTCACATCGGTTAGCAACGAATCACTCAGTCAAGGTGAAGTCACCTTACTCATGGTTTGGGCTGAAGACAGCCAAGGAAACAGAGTCGAAGTTGTACCTGAGCAAACCAGCATCACTTGTTCATCTGGAAAAGCCAGTCACGTCAAGTCAGATACATGGGAAATCGAATTGGAAGAAGCAGGTACTGATCGTTCATGCACCGTTGCTTGGAGTGGTCTTATCTCACAACAGTTCTATGACGTTGAATCTGTTCTATTAGGTGGTGCACTTGGGTCGACAAATACTGCTATGTCAATTGGTCTTGTCTTCTTGTTAATGATTTTCGCAGTTCTTGTCGTTCTTATCCGTCGAGGCAGTTCTAAGGAAGAAGAGTGGGACGAATATGATGATGAATACGAATATGATGATGAATATGAGGATGATGAAGAGGGCGATGAAGCCTCTTCCGAATTGGCTGCTCCTGTAGAAGAAGAGCCAAAAACGCCTCCACAAACTACCTCTGGCGAATCAGCCCCAACAATAGATGATGCTCTGCGACAAGAACTTGCAGTAAAGGCAACTCAGATCGGGGTCATGCAAGCTGCACCGGGGACCAATCAAGGTGAAACAGGTTGGTATGTTGATGCGAGCACTGAATTACAACAATGGAATGTTGGCTCAGATGGTTCTTGGTCTCGACTACAGTGAATTTTTCTCCCTTTTGTGGTGTCTATATGTGGATTGAAGAACATCGTGACTGGGAATCCGTAGACTATGCTCCACTATTATCTGGGGATTTATTTCCACCAGAATTCATGTGGGGGGTTGCCACAGCTTCTCACCAAATTGAAGGTGGGAATACCAACAACTGGTCTGCATTCGAACCTCACTCTAAAAGCGGTCAACTCAGTGGTGATGCATGCGACCATTGGAACCGCAAGGAAGAAGATATTCAATTGATCAAGGATCTGAACGTCTCCCATTATCGATTCTCAATAGAATGGAGCCGGGTTGAGCCTCAACAAGGCATTTGGGATGAAGAGGCAATCCAGTGGTATTCTGACCTTGTAGACCAACTTCTTGTTAAAGGAATTCAACCCATGGCCACGCTTCACCATTTTACCCATCCTCTTTGGTGGGATGAGAAGGGGGCTTTTGAGAAAGAGGAGAATGTGGAAGATTGGATTCGATTTTCTGTCAAGATGTTTGAGGCCTTGAGCGACCGTGTGGATTGGTGGTGCACCATCAACGAACCTGCTGTCTTTGCATCGATGGGCTATGTTTTAGGAGAGTTTCCACCTGGTGAACGTTCGTTTAAGAAAACAAAAATCGTATCCACAAATCTCATGATTGCTCATGCACGCTGTTATCGAACATTGAAAGGTTTAGAGCATGGTGAGCGAACACAAATCGGTTTAGTGAAAAACATCAATATTTTTGATCCATATCGACGGTGGAATCCTTTACACAGATTCCAAGCACGATTACTCGATGGAATGTTCAACCTCTGCTGGATAAAAGGACTCAAAACAGGACGATTCAAACCTCCCTCAGGTTTACGTTCAAAGAAAATTCCTGGCCTGAAAGGAAGCAGTGATTTCATTGGTGTCAATTACTATACGCATCTTCTTGCGACTCCATTCATGCCGACAAAAGTCGACATTAATCCACTTATACGTCCGTGGGAAGAGCGAACCGATTTCAGATATCCAATGTATGCGGAAGGATTACGACGAGCATTTGATATGGTGTCATGCCTAAATCTTCCAATCATTGTTACAGAAAATGGGGTTGCAGATGATGACGATGACATGCGTCCTGAACATATTCGACGTCATTTACAGATCACGGGGGAAGCGATTGCTGATGGTATGGATATTCGTGGATTCTATCATTGGAGCCTCATGGATAATTTCGAGTGGGCGGAAGGTTATGATCAACGATTTGGCCTTTACCATGTCGATTTTGAAACGAAAAAACGAACTCTAAAACAAAGTGGTGCTCTCTATTCAGAGATTGTTAAAGCCCATCGGATGCCACAGGTTGTCATCCTTGCTGGAGGATTAGGAACTCGTCTTGGAGAACAAACGAAATCTGTTCCTAAATCCCTCATCGATGTCTCCGGTAAACCAATCCTTTCTCATATTCTCGACTGGGCCGGGAAACAAGGTTGCATGGAGGCATTGATTCTAACCGGACATCTAGGAGAACAATTCAATGATTTCCGTCATCAAGGAATGGCTCTAACCTTCCATCAGGAACTCGAACCTCTTGGTACTGGAGGAGCGCTATGGAATGCTCGACATCTTCTCCAAGACCGATTTATTTTGCTCTGGGGTGATGATTTCCACCCGATCGATTATGGGGAATTGGTTGCTCATCATGAACAAACATCATCACCACTAACACTTACTGTAACGACTGAACATGAACAAATGAATCTTCTTCATATCGATGGGAAAATCTCTCAATATGACAAGAGCGAGAACCCGCTCGCCGAATTCAATGGTTATGAATCTGGAACGAGCATCGTTGAAAAATCAGTTCTTCTTGACCATGGTAAAGAAGGTAAATGGAGTTGGGAAGAAACAATCTATCCTAAAATGTCAATGAAAGCTACAGCCTACCTCAATAATACCAAATTCTGGGATATGGGAACTCCTGAACGCTTAGCACGTTTAGAGGAATTCTTGAACGAAACCAGATTCTGAAGGCATGACATGGATTGCTTCAGGTAAAATACCTTGATGTTCAACAAGAACCAAGATCATGCCTCCAAATCCTCCACCCATCATGCGTGCCCCAAGAACACCTTGGGTATGTTGAAGTTCCGTGACGCGTTTATCCATGGCTTTCAAACTCACTCCAATACGTTGTAATGATTGATGAGAGGCATTCAAGAGTAATCCTAATTCTTTTGGAGATGCAGAAATCGCTTTGGAAACACGTTCATTCTCTTCTTCCACATGTCGGTTTTTCGTTTCATCATCGACTGAGGTGCGATAATCTACCTCTCCTAATTTCCTGTGTATTCCTGAATCAATAAGTTTGAAAATATGGCCTTTAGATAAGGCGTGTTGTGTGGTAGTATGTTCTGCAAAATCGATGAGTGTGGCATGATTTGGTTTAGAAAACATCATGGCCATTTGATCGAGTAAACCGCACTCTGTTTTGAGGATTCTATGCTCAATCCGTTGCGCTTCCAGACATGCTTCCAATGCATCAATGTCCTTGTTTATGCACAGAACAATCGCCAGGCAAAGGGCCGCTGATGAAGACATTCCTGAACCAATTGGAATATCACTTGTAACTGTCAGAGAAGCAGGCCATCCTTTCGCTTCCTTCCATAATGAGACGACAGTACTCTCGCCTTCGAATCCTTCATCGATTGATGTTGCTTCAAGCTTAAGGCGTTGAGGTGCTGCAAATGCAAAGGAACGTCCCCCTGCGTAATCAGTATGCTCACCTATGATGTTGATACGTGCGGGAATTGAAGCAATTCGTTGCATGCTTTTCCCGCCTTAATTGATGCGTTCTAAATCAAACCAAACGGGATAATGGTCAGAAACATCTGAACTTGACATCTCTCTATCAACACCCCAACGTCCGAAGAAGCGTCCATCGATATCGCCAGTCATTACAACTCGATCATATGCACAATGGCTGTTTGAAGAATATGCAGTGTCTGCAGTATCGGGTACCACCCACAAATATTGGGGTTGACGAAGCGAAAGTTGATTCAATTCATATGTTGAAGCATAACTGCAATCTGCATTGAAATCACCGAGGAGAATGATATTCTCTTGAGTACGATTTTCAAGATAGGTTTCAACAACATCATGCAGAGCTGAAGTCTCGTTTACGGCTTCAGAAGGCTTTGTATGGACCGTGATAAACGTCATATTTTCTGTAATGGAGTTGTTTAGATTCATCATTCCAAAGTTTGCAATCAGCGGTTCGCGCTGGAAAGCATCATCTTGAGAATCATTGTGCAACCATGATTCATTCGGAACAAAGACTGATTCTCTGTAGTAAAAGGCATACTGTTCCTGCCCACCACTGTCATCTTCCTGAAGGCCTGAACGTTCACTCAAAACCATGGCATATGTCTCATTACCATACTGATTAATTGCATCGAGAAAATCATAAGGAACAGTTGAATCAATGTCTTTGATCTCTTGCACTACCACCATATCATAACGATGAACAATTTCGACCAATTCTGCTACAACATCAGCCTTCCCCATCTTGGTTTCACCAAAGACTTTGATGTTGAATGTTGCAATGCGGGCAACTTCTTCACGGGACAATGATTCAGTTCGTGCATCCGCTCCATTGTCCTCTTCATCAGATTCGATTTCAACCACAACAGTTCGCCACAGTGGGCTTTCTTCTTGCTGAACCAATAATTGGATTGTGATGGGGAACAGCAACAATAGGGCTACCAGCATAACCCCTTGAAGTGCCCCATCAAAACGACCCATGCGGCGATGAAACAACTCTACATTATCAATATACAGCCCTCTATCAGCAGAATCCATAGGTTCTTGACGCGGTTGATTGTGGCGATAGCATGGCAGAAGAGATTACTCCCGAACAGGCACAAGAAATTGTTTCTATGCTAACGCAAGGGGGAGCAATGGAATCAATCAACACATCCCTTGCACTTGGTCTTCTTCCACTGGTTGAATCTATTGGAGATTACGAACTTCTCAATAAATTGGTTGAGCATGCAAGTGTTGTCGCAAAAGACGATGTGGAGAAAGGATGGGCCCGATTTGAAATATTGAAGCGCAATCAAGGTTCAATCGATGATGTTGCTGAACTTGCCTACAATGCGGAATCGATTGAAAACGGTGAAGCATTAGCGGCCGCAGTCCTCCATCATCACGCTCTCATGCTTCTTTCGATTGATGAAATCGATGGCGCACAGACCTCAGTACGTCGCTCACTCACACTAAGAGAGAAGTTGGAGGATAAGGAAGGAATCATCTTTGGACTAGCTGTCCTTTCCCGTTGTGCACGAGCGAATGAGGATTGGGAAACAGCGATTATCCATGACACGAGGCGACTCGAATTAGCAGTCAATAATCAAAATGATATCCTTCAGATGGAAGCAATGGCAGATGTTGCACATGCCCAAGCAAGTCTCGGTGAACTGGCAACCGCTTCTGAAATGTATCAGGAGAGTCTCGATCTTGCAAAGTCAATGGAAGACCCAGCAGGCCATCTTGTTGCGAGTTGGGGTTTGGCTGATCTTGCAGAAATAGAAACGCGTTTTGATGACGCACTGCTTCTTCTTTCTGATACAATGCATTTGTTTATGCAACTTGGAATTGAAACTCCAGAACTCCTAAAAAAGCGATTACGTGCTCTGACAAATCTTGAGAAATAGGTCATATGAGCGTCGAACTGGTTATGTCCTTTCAGAGTATGGCAAGAGCAGGTGGGAGGCATGGAACATGACATTTTCTTTTCAATCAGCCAAACGCCAGACCATGAAGGTCACATTCCTTCGGAAGAAACGATGCTAAAAAATTACTTCCAACAACTCAATCTGGCCGATGAACTCGGGTTCGGTGTGGGATGGATTGCACAATCTCACCTTTCAACAGAAACTCAGAAATCAAACAGTAAGCCAGTTGTTCCACATTGGAAAGGCGAGGTTGGTCTCTGTACTGATTTTCCTCAACTTGCACTTGAATCCTTTAGTCAAACAAATTCAATCGAAATAGGCAGTGCTGTTGTATCAATTCTTGCTTCAGGTGGACCTATTGCCCAAGCAGAGCGTATTGCAAATACGTTGCAACTTCTTGCTGTAAAAGGCGATACGAGAAAACTGCATGTTGGGTTCTCAGCGGGTCGATTTGAGTTTATGGCTAGGCCATATGGCATCGTTCCTAGAACGCCTACTGAGGAAGCTGCTTGGCCAGCACTGCGTGGGCAGATTTTCCTTGAGGCAAGTGAAATCTTCTTGAGACTCCTTAGAGGTGATGTGGTCCACTCAGATGATATACGATCAACAGTGCTTACTCGAGACAATTTCCGTAGTGATGAAGATTGGGAAAAGGTACAGCATGCAAATGGTTCAGCAGACGATTCAATAACCATAGAGCGCCGATATGTATTCGAAGATATTCGAATCGTTCCGAATAAATTTGATCGGAATCAATTGGTTTTAGTCGCAGGAACTCACGACCCTAAGGCCCAGGTTTTTGTCAATAATTTCCTTCCAGTCCGCGTGTTTAATTTATCTATTACTCAACCTGAAGTCATAGAAGCAACACATGACCGTATGCGTCAATGCTTCCACGCTGATGGTGGTGAATGGAAGCGCTCTGATATGCCAAGAACAAGTTTTGTCTTCCTCAATGATGAGGAGGGATTGTCTTCAGAAGAGCAACGAACTGCAGCACATGCTGAAGCAGAGTTGTCTCTTAGCGCTTATTGGAATGCACTTGAAGGGACCATCGATCCATCAAAAGTACAAAATGCAGCTCAAAATGCACTTATTGGAAATGTTGAAGATGTCGCTCAACAATTGGTTGAACGCTTCCATCCACAAGATAGAGTGATGGCCTGGTTTGATTTCTTTAATCACGATAGTGATCGTGTATGCCGAAACATGAAAGCATATATGGAAAAGGTCGCTCCCAGAGTCGAAGAACTTCTCAAGGATGGATGAACATGGGTATCCAACATCATTCACACTCTGCAGTAAAACCTGGGCAGCCAGGAAGTGGATTGTTTCCCAATTCACCTCTTGGTGAACAAGTCGAAGGTATTCCAACTGGAAGGGATGTTGATTGGGAGCCACTCGTTGATTATCGACGGAATGGTGTGTCTGAAACGACGATTCATGGTGCGGTTGCATGGGCGCATGGAGATGAAGTCATCCACTCATTTGGTGGAAATGTTCTCTGCTATGGTCGTTCAATGATGAAGCCATTCATGCTCAAAGCATTTGTTGAAGAACTCAAATCCTTCTCTTGGGAACAAAAAGCGATTTCAGTAGCAAGTCATAATGGGGATACCGAACACGTAGCTGCTGCCCAATCGTTACTATCTGAATCAGAATGGCCTCTTATGCTGACTCCATTGGATGTTCCTTTGATTCAATTTGGGCGCCAAGTCCGTCGGCCCCGTCGCTGGTATCATACGTGCTCAGGAGAGCATTCAGCGATTCTTCGAGGTTGTCGAGAAAAGGGATGGAATCGAGCCGGATACACGCTTCCAAACCATCCTGTCTTTGAAGCGTATATGGAACAAATCCGTCGATTCCTCGGAGAAGATTGGACTCCACTACGTATTGCAAAGGACGGCTGTGGCTTACCGACTGTATCCAATACAGTTGCTGAATTAGCTCAGATATATGCTGGTCTTGTACGTGATAAAAATTCAGATTGGATATGGGAAGCCATGGTGCGGCACCCTGATCTCGTTGGTGGATTCAATCGACTTGATTCAACGATCCTCAAAGCAGGTGCTGGCTCTGTAATTGCTAAGGAGGGCGCAGATGGTTTACTCGGCCTTGCCATCGAACACCCAGATTATCCAAAAGGACTTGGAATTGTGATTAAAATTGCACATGGTTGGAATTCGCAAGCAACGTGGTATATCGCTCGTGCTGTCCTAGGTGTTTTAGGAATCGATCTTCGCAACCCATATCCCTTGAATCGGCAAAAGGCATTCATCGTTCCAGGCATCGTTCCTGACAAGTATCACTCTCTCCTCGAAACAATACCTACATGGGATGAATGGGACCCTGATCAAGACCGCTGGATATACAACCCAGAGGTGAACGAATGAATGTTCAGAATTTTATAGGGGGAGAATTTGTTGACGCTGTCGATCATTCAACACTCGATAACATTGCTCCCTCAACCGGGCAATTGATTGGAACCATTCCACGTTCGAAACAATCCGATGTCTATCGTGCAGTTGCTGCAGCACGCGTTGCACAGCATGAATGGGCTGAATTAACTCTCGATGATCGTGCAGATTGGCTCGATGCCATTGCTGATGCTCTCGAATCTCGAAATGAAGAATTAGCACAAAGGGAATCTTTGGATACAGGAAAACCGCTCTCACTTGCCCAAAGGGTTGATGCAAAACGCTCAGTAGAGAATTTCCGTTTCTTTGCAGATTTTGCACGAGAACAAGAGGATATGGTTTTTGAAATGGATGATGCTACAAACATAGTGCATCGACGCCCAGTTGGCATTGTCGGCCTGATTACTCCATGGAATCTGCCGTTGTACCTCTTGAGTTGGAAAGTAGCACCTGCTCTTCTCATGGGAAATGTTATCGTAGCAAAGCCCAGTGAATTAACTCCACTAACAGCTCATCTACTTGCAGAGGTTTGTCAGGAGATTGGATTGCCAGAGGGCGTGCTCAATATCGTGAATGGATATGGCCCAGAAGTGGGGCAAGAGATTCTTGAGCATGAAGGCATCAAAGCAATTTCATTCACTGGAGGTACTGCTACAGGACGACATGTTGCTGCCACAGCAGCACCTATGTTCAAGAAATTATCACTTGAATTAGGTGGGAAGAATGCAACAATTGTACTTGATGATGCTGAAATGAATCAAGCAGTCCAAGGAGCAATTCGCGCTGGGTTCACAAATTCTGGACAAGTTTGTCTTTGTGGTTCAAGAATTCTCGTTCATGAGTCCATTGCAGATGAATTTACACAACATCTTGTTGCTCAAGTTTCAGCAATGCAATGTGGTGATCCTAACAATCCGGAAACTCAAGTTGGCGCTTTGATCAGTATTCCTCATGTTGAGAAAGTAGAATCATACATCAATTTGGCAATTCAAGAAGGTGGAACTATTCTAACAGGCGGGACAAGAGAAATGACTGGCCCTCCTGGCCCTACTCCACAAGGAGCCTTTCTTCG
>CEQW01003062.1_pt1 | contig 17958 bp, 10 predicted proteins | sample 530891 | NCBI WGS metagenome assembly CEQW01 (sample SAMEA2621066, study PRJEB7988) | marine metagenome | biome: marine biome (ENVO:00000447); feature: surface water layer (ENVO:00002042); material: "saline water (ENVO:00002010), including plankton (ENVO:xxxxxxxx)" | depth 5 m
AACAAGAGGAAGTAGTATGGTGCTCGGTTTTTCGACAATTTTGGAGTTTTTTGGACTGGGTGAAATCAGCGGTATTGATGTCTTCTTTGCGGCAATGGCGGTCATTGGAACCGTTTTGTTCATGATTTACTTTGCTCTTGTCCTTATTGGCGGCGTTGCTGATGGCATCGCCGAAGCGATTCCGTTCTTTGATGTGAGTTTCGAAATGGACGCAGAAGGCGTCTTCCATATGCTGACCATCCAGGGCCTACTGAGTTTCATGATGATGTTCGGCATCTTTGGACTGGCCGTTTCCCAAGGGAACTATGGCTCAATGCCAGCGATTGTTGCAGGTACACTTGCCGGCATCTCATCAATGTGGGTCGTCGGTAAGGTCTTCCAAGCCATTGCGGGATTGGAAACGGATGGAACGGTTTCTCACAACCAAGCTCATGGCGCCAAAGGAACGGTTTACCGAACCATTCGACCTGGCCAGTCCGGTCAAGTTCAAGTTGAGTTCCAAGATGCTTTGCGAACCTGCGAAGCCGTAGCAGAGGACGAAACCATCACCATTGCAACTGGGAAGTTTATCCTTGTAACCGGCAACATCGCTGAGGTGTTGGTGGTACGCCCACTCAAAGTGGCTGACGCAATGGTCGCTGAAGAAGAGTGACATAATTTGCCGAGTATAGTCTCTTAAAGGAGAACCGTTGTGGGTCAACCATGATGGATACACTGATTCTCATCGGCATTGGCCTGTTCGTAATTACGGTCCTTGCAACTGTTTACATCGCGACCAGCCGCTACAAACTTGCACCAGCCAACAAAATTCTCGTCGTTTACGGTAATACCCAAGGCGCCGGAGCCGCAAAATGTTATCACGGCGGCGGAAAAATCGTCTGGCCTTTGGTCCAGAACTACGCTTTCCTCGACTTGAAGCCGATGACCATCAACATCAACCTCGAGCACGCTCTCTCGCAGCAAAACATCCGCATCAACGTTCCATCGACGTTTACCATCGGTATTGACACCAAGCCGTCCATCATGCAGAACGCCGCTGTGCGTCTGTTGAACCTCGACCAAGCATCCATTGAAGACATGGCAAAAGAGATCATCTTCGGTCAACTTCGTTTGACCGTTGCTTCCCTGACCATTGAGGAAATTAACGGCGACCGTGAAGCCTTCTTGAGCCAAGTGGTCAACAACGTGGACACGGAATTGCACAAGATCGGACTGTACCTCATCAACGTCAACATCACGGACATCACCGATGAAGCCGACTACATCAAGTCGATTGGTGCCAAGGCCGCCGCACAAGCCATTGCTGCAGCCGACGTTGACCGAGCCAACGCTACCCGAGACGGTGCTGTTGGTCAGGCAGAGGCCGACCGAACCCGTGAGATTCAAGTGGCCATGAACCGTGCTGAATCCGACAAGGGTCAGAAAGAAGCTGAAGCCGACCGACGTGTTTTCGTTCAGCAACAAGAATCCAAGGCCGTTGAGGGTGAAAACCTGTCACGTGCCGACATCGCAAGTTTCAACGCCGACCTCGCTGAAAGGGAAGCAGAAGCCCTCAAGCGTTCCGAGGTCGCCAAGCGTAAGGCTCAGGTGGAAATTGAAAAGGCTCAGTACGAGTTTGAAGGCCAGCGCTTGCGAGCCGAAGAGATTGCCCGTGAGGAAGTTTCGAAGCAACAGATTGAGATTGCTGCCGAAGCCGAAGCCGAGCGCCAACGCCGTATCGCCCAAGGACAAGCCGACGCAACCCTCGCCGCCTACAACGCCGAAGCAGAAGGTCAGCAAGCCGTTCTCGAGGCCAAGGCCGAAGGATACGCCAAGCTCGTTGCCAGCGCTGGCGGCGATGCCAAGGCCGCAGCCACGCTGTTGATGGTTGAGAAGATCGAACAACTCGTGGCTCGTCAAACCGAGGCCATTGCTAACCTCAAGATTGACAAGATCACTGTTTGGGACTCAGGCAACAACGGCGCCGATGGCGGTGGAGCAACCTCCAACTTCGTGTCCTCGCTCATCCAGAGCCTCCCACCGGTCCACGATGTTGCCAAGATGGCTGGCGTGGACTTGCCCGACTACCTCGGCACCATGAAGGAAGATTGAGTTCCCGTCGGCCAGTAAGGTCGTAAAACCGGCATGACCGAGCTTGAACCGGGCGACGGTTTGAAAGACCCATTGAGCCCGAAAGGACTCATGACCACCGACCTTGAAATTGCCCGAGCGGCCAAAATGGAGCCCATTGAGGCCGTGGCGTGGAAATTAGGCATCTCAGCCCACGAACTAACGCCAATGGGCAACGGTGTCGCAAAGGTCAGTTGGCAGGCCCTCAAAGACCGCTTTTCAAAGCCACAAGGAAGCCTTGTCCTGGTGACCTCCGTGAACCCCACACCGTTTGGTGAGGGGAAAACGGTCACGACCATCGGCCTCACACAGGCCTTGTGCCGCATCGGCCAATCCGCCACCTGCGTCATCCGAGAACCCTCCATGGGACCGGTCTTCGGCATCAAGGGTGGTGCGGCTGGCGGAGGCCACGCTCAAGTGCTTCCAATGGAAGACATCAACCTGCACCTCACGGGTGACTTGCATGCGGTGACCTCGGCCCATAACCTGCTTTCAGCCCTCATCGACAACCACATCAAGCATGGGAACGATTGCAAACTCGACCCCACCCGAATCTCGTGGCCTCGTGTCATCGACATGAACGATCGCGCCCTGAGGAGCATCACCATTGGCATGGGGGGACCTGCCAACGGGCAGGTTCGTGAAGACCGCTTTGACATCACGGCCGCCAGTGAAGTCATGGCTATCTTGGTGCTCGCCACCGATTACGCCGACCTTCGCAAGCGCTTGGGTGCCATCGTGGTTGGGACGTCAACGGAAGGCCATCCCGTCAAAGCAAGCGACATCGGCGGAGCCGGGGCCATGGCTCTGCTGTTGCGCCAAGCCTTCCTCCCCAACATCACACAGACCCTTGAGGGCGATCCGGCCTTCATCCACGGCGGTCCGTTTGCAAACATCGCCCACGGCAATTCAAGCATCATCGCCGACCGCATTGCTTTGGCCTCCGCTGACCTGATGGTGACCGAGGCTGGTTTTGGCTCTGACATGGGCGCCGAGAAATTCATGCACATCAAAGCCGCCACCTCTGGAAAAGCGCCTGATTGCGTCGTCATGAACGTCACCGTTCGTTCCATGAAACTGCACGGTGGAGCCTTTGGCGACCGAGGAGGAATTCGCCCCGACAAAGCCACCCTTGAGGCGGAAAACGTCGAAGCGACCAGCTTGGGAGCGAAAACCAATCTGGACCGCCACATCCGAAACATGGCCTCATTTGGTGTGCCAGTGGTGGTTTCCATCAACCGATTTACATCCGACACCGATGCGGAGGTCGCCGCCATTTCCCAAGCAGCCCATGAAAGTGGAGCCAGTTCGGTATGCATCACTGAAGTCCACGCTCGCGGCGGCGAGGGTGGAAAGGAATTGGCTGAAGCCGTGGTGAAGGCGGTTCAAAACCACGTAGCGGCGGGTCGTCCGTTTGTGCCGTTGTTCACACCCGAAACCGATGTCCTGGCAAAAGCCGAAGCCATCGCAACTCGGTTGTACAAAGCCGATGGTTTGGAATTGACGCCAAAAGCCAAACGTGAATTGGAACGCATCCGCTCATGGGGATACGGTCACCTCCCTGTTTGCATGGCCAAGACCCAATACTCGTTTTCCCACGATGCGTCGCTTCTTGGCGCCCCAACCGGCTTTACCGTTCCAGTCCGAGAATTCCGTTTGAATGCAGGCGCAGGCTTCGTGGTTGCTGTTCTTGGCAACATGATGACCATGCCTGGTCTTCCAAAGCGACCGGCAGCCCTCGACATGGACATGGATGAAGACGGGAACCTCCTCGGCGTGTTTGGGTGAGGGAATGGATGTTCTGAAAAAAGACCTGCATGAATGGCGTTTACGGATTCAAACCGTGGACGACCTCTGGGTCTTGCAACGCCTCATCCAACCGGGCATGTCCGTTGGGATGCTTGGTGAGCGGCGCGATCAAACCACCGCAGGCGATGAGGGCGGACGCTCAAAGCAAGCCGAACGAAAGAAAATGTGGATTCGATTGGCCGTTGAGCACACCGAACACCAAAGCTTCACCGATGTACTCCGCGTCCACGGCATCATCGAGGAAGCACCCATCGACTTGGGAATGCATCACACCCACGTGGTCGGCTTTCGCGATGACATCAGAGTCTCATCCGCCAAGGGATTCAGCAAACTTGACCGAGACCTGCTGGATGAAAGCCTTCGTGCCGCCAACCAATCTCAAGTGGCTTTGTTGGTCGTGGAGGGGGACGAGATGATGCTTTTCTTCGTCACCGCCCGAGGCCTCAAAGAAAGCGCGACCTGGACCATGCGGGGCGGTGGCAAGCGTGGCGACCTACGCCAATCGGACAACGTGGCCAAACAATTCCGAGCAAGCATCGTGGATGGTCTCACGAAACAACTGAACGAAACCATGCCGTTGGTGTTGTGCGGACCTGGAAAAAACCGAGACCGCATGCTGGCTGACCTCAAAGTAGCCGGACACCAACGCCCGATGATGTCCATTGGGACCAGCATGGGGGGCCGCGGTGGAGCCAACGAAGTCCTTCGAGATGGCTTGGCCGGAGAAATGCTCTCTCAACACCGAATGGTGCAAGAAATCGGCCATTTAGAAGAGGCCTGGAGACGCATTTCCACCAACGGGGCGGTGGCTTATGGACACCAAGAAATCGCTCAAGCCACCGAAGAGGGCGCCGTTGAAACCTTGCTCATTGGGGCAGATGTGCTGCGCGAGGAAAGCGAATCCCAGCGACCGTCCTGGACCACCATTGCTCAGCAGGTGGAAGCCTTTTCAGGAACCGTGGTGCAATGCTCCGGTGACCACGATGCAGGTGAGCAGTTGATGGGGTTCGGAGGAGCCGTTGCCCTCCTACGTTATGCGAGGTGAAGCGATGGAAAGCATTCCGTTCTCTGACCTTGGCACCAACCCTCGAAACGCCATGCAAGGAAAACGGTGGTTGTTGCTACGAGCTGAGGATCTCCCCCATGCAACCGCAGCGCTGGCCTTCAGTGAACTGGAAGATGTTTTGGTGGCGGTTGACCACCGTGGCGAGGCGGTTGAGGAAGGGCTTTGGATGCGGGCCGTTCACTTGTTGTTGGTCTCCAACAAAAACGAGGAGCAAGCCCTCCAAGTCAGCAGTGGAATCACCAAGGTCATCGCCACCGAGGAACCGATAGAAAAGCACCTTTGGTAGTGGGTCTGGAGGGACTCGAACCCTCGATCAACTCCGTGTAAGGGAGGTGTCATAGCCGCTAGACCACAGACCCATTCCCGCCTGTGAGCCGCCCTTTTTGAAAAGTCCGCCCCAACGGAACGCTCAAAACATGGACCCGCAAGCATGAATCAATGGATGCCAATATCCAGGCAGCGGCTGCGAAGCTCGTTCGCCGATTGAAAGAGGGAAACCATTCCTTGACGCTGGCGGAGTCTTGCACCGGAGGCCTTCTTGCAAGCACCCTCACCGACATCGCAGGCGCAAGTTCGTGGTTCAAGAAATCCTGGATCACCTATGCCAATGAAGCGAAGGTCAGAGAACTCGGGGTTGACGAAGATGAACTCGCCTCGAAAGGGGCTGTTTCCGCACAGGTTGCCATCATGATGGCCAAAGGAGCGCTTGAGCGGGCTGAAGCCGATTTTGCCATCTCAGTGACGGGGATTGCCGGACCGACCAACGAAGGCACCTCAAAGCCGGTTGGTACGGTGTATGTGGGCATCGCTTCGGAAAATTGGGCCAACGCCATCCGCACACAAATTGGAGGCACCCGAGCAGAAAACAAGGCGGGTTTCGTCTACTTTGCACTCCTCACAGCCATGCAGTGTTGGGACGATGCCATGGTTCGAACCAGAGCAGAACAACGGCAACAAATGGACGCCATTGAAGAAGCAAAACGCTTGGAAGCAGAACGTGAAGCAGAGCGTGAGCGAAGGGATCAGGAAGCCCGTGAACAGGCGCCTTGGCAAGATGAAGCATGGTCCGAAGAAGACAACGCTGAAGAAATCGGTCTGGCCGTTGAATGGTCCGACGGTGAAGAGTGAGGCACAAATCGCCCTTCCAAATCAAGCACATACCTTTTGAAGCGTCGTCATTCTTTCGGTGCATGGGTGAGGCTTGGGCAGACATCTTCGCTCATTTACGGGCACAGAAGTTGCTCGCCCCCCAGTCGCTTCAAGAGCGATTACTCGGCCTGCAAGACCCAAAATCGGTGATTGAAGCCGCTTCTGCGCTCAACCTTTCGGGAGGGATGCTCACGTCCTCCATGCTTGACGAGATGATCGCTCACACCGAAGGACAATCTCCCACTCCTCAGAAAAGCGTGGTCCAGCAACCGGCGGAAGATTTGGCGAGAACCATCGCCCCTGTCGCTGAGCCTGAACCGGTTGACCTCCTCCTTCGCAACAATTTACCCGATTGGAACCAAAGCGATTTTTCGATGCACGCCAGCGATGCCTCTTCGGACATCACCGTCCACTATGACATCACGGGGAATTCTACCACCGAAGGTAAAATGACGGACATCACCGCTTGCTTCAACGACCGACTTACCAGCATTCGAAAATTGATCGTGCAGAATTCCAACCTCCCACGAAAACACCAGGAAATCTCTCGTCTTCTCGCTGAATATTCACGCTACCAAGGCTATGACAACAAGGCCGTCGCCATTGGTCTTGTCAATGAACCACGCTACACCAAAAACGGTCACTTGATGTGGGGATTGGAAGATGAAACCGGTGAGATGACGTGCTTGTTAACCAAACGCAGCGGTGATGACCGAGACCGGGCCCATGAACAAATTCTCGAAGCAGGCCTGATGCCGGATGACGTAATGGGAGTCTCTGGCACCTTTAGCCAAACAGGTGACATCTTCTACGTTGATGATTTGCACTTCCCATTGGAATCCAAGCACCGAAAATCCAGTTCGGAAGAAGGAGTCAGTGTAGCGTTTCTCTCGGACATTCACGTCGGTTCCAAAACCTTCCTCGAAGCGCAGTGGCACAAAATGGTTCGATGGTTCCACACCGACCCGTTAGCGAAGACGATCAAGTACCTCATTCTCTCTGGAGATTGCGTCGACGGTGTCGGGATTTATCCGGGACAAGACAAGGAACTCGCCATTCCTGATTTGTTCGCTCAATACACCGAGTTCGCCCGCTTGCTGGAATTGCTTCCTGAATGGGTAGAATGCCTCATGCTCCCAGGCAACCACGATGCGGTTCGGCCAGCTGAACCCCAACCCACCTTTGAGAAAGACATCCAACAAGACTACAACACGGCCACGTTCGTTGGGAACCCTTGCGATTTTTCCCTCCACGGCGTCCGCCTTCTGTCCTATCACGGGAAATCCATCGACGACTTTGTCGCCGGCTTGCGAACCGTCACCTACGCTGACCCGGTCGAAGCGATGCGAGAAATGTTGCGCCGACGCCACCTTGCACCCCAGTGGGGTGGGAAAACGCCGCTATCCCCCGAACCCGAAGACGGTCTCGTGATTCGTGAGGTCCCAGACATCTTCGTCACTGGCCACGTCCACGGCCATGAGTGCCTTGACTTCCGTGGCACCACCTTGGTTTGTTCAAGCACATGGCAGGACCAAACATCCTACCAACGAATGCTTGGTTTCCAACCGAAGCCTTGCATGCTGACCATCATCAATTTGAAGAGTCACAAATCGATCTCCATACCGTTCGCATGAGCAAATCATTGCCAAGGGTCCTCGTCCCCAGGTTCATGGCCCCGGACGCGCAAGAACGCCAGCAGGACCAGAACCACGACGACAAGAGCGACCAACTGCAACGTGGTGTTTGACACACCCGATGACGGCTCCACACCGTCGTCGGCCTCGTCTACTGGGGTGGAATCGTCTCCCTCAACATCCGCTCCTGCGTTTACCGTGAAAGAAAGTGAACTGGAGTTGACGTTACCCGAGGCATCGGCACTGACGACCTCCAACGTGTAGACGCCATCTTGGAGCACTTCAGTGGTGAAGACGTGGTTCTTTTTGGTGGCGAATGCATCTTCGTGGACCGAATCACCGTTGATGAGGACCGATTCGGTTGCGCTTTCCGAGGTGTACCAAGCAATGGTTACTCGACCGTCCTCGAGCACGTCAGCAGCAAGATTGAGCACATCAGGAGGTGTTTCGTCGATGACGCTGCTGGTGTTGAACCAGACGATGACATCGTCGGTTCCATTGGCCGAAATGTGAGCCCAATAACTGGTGTTGAACGAAAGGTCGGTCAAGGTCACAGCGTGGTCTGTTCCAGGGCTTGTCGAGAGGCTAGCATCACTGGAGGTCGGTGTTTGACCGGCGGGTGCCACATGAATGGAGGTCGCTTCGGCAACCGTTGTCGACCAGGTGATGACGGCGGAGGATGATGTGACGGTGTCCACCGATGCGCCGAAGATTTGTTGAGGCACCTCCGGCATTTCGAACCCGGTCAATTGAGCATAGGTGTGCCCTGCGACATCGTAACCGGAGAGCATCGACGCTTGTCCATCGCCCTCAAGAATCACATCAATGATGTTCGGGTCATACTCAATCCCGTCATCTTCGGCTGGGTTCGCTCCACCCCCGAGGGTCCACGTTGCCGGCTCTTCCATCACGTCGCGCCACTTCCCCGTTCCAAACCCGTCTTGGCTTCCAATCACGATGATGTAGCGGTAATTTGGAATGTCCGAGCCAATCACATCTTTGCTCACCGTGAAGGTGATCGTTTTGGCATCAACATCGCCGGTGACATCGATACCTCGGGCGGAGGCGCTTCCGGTTTCAGCTTGCACCGCTTGTACAGCGCCTGGCTCGCCGGTGCCGCTGATGGCCACTTCCCACGCCCAATCTGGATGGACCTCAGCGTTCGCCCCGGTCAGCATCGACGTGCGGCCGTAGGAGGTTTCTCCTTGGTCGACGTAAATTTGAACGATTTGATGGCTGAACCCGTTGGCAAGACCCCAAATATCGGTCATTTCACTCATGGTCAAAATAAACTGAGCGTTCCAAGCACTTTGCCGTACCGTGAGGTGCGTGGCGTCCCAAAGTCCACCTCCATTTGGTGTGTTGAAATCGGTTGCAAGAGGGTAGATGTAATCTCCGTCCCCCGTTTCATCCCCGACGGCGTCATCCAATTCCAGCAGCGTAACCCATTGCTCAAGGTCGGGCAGGACCATTTCTGCTGGCGCAGGAGGGGCCATTTCTGCATCCATTCCATCTCCATAAGAAAGGGAATCTCGCCACGAAGTGACCACCTTCACTCGGGTTGAATACCGAGGTGCAAGCCCAATATCAGCCCAAGGGATGGCGAATTCATAGATGTCATCCACCGCACATCCGCCGAGGTTGGAACTGCCTGAGAGAACCCAGCGCTCTTGGTCCCCAACCTTGCCTTGTGCACTGAACAGGTTCCATTTGGCTCGCCCGTCTTCGCGAACCGTGTCAAAATCAAAGGCCACCATGTACTTCGAGGGGAAACCAAGAATTTGATTGCCGTAATAGGTTCTGAAGTTCGTTTGAGCTTCGTTGAAATTCACGGCGTTTGGCTGCATGAAGTAAATCGCCAAGTCTGGCGAGGTGTACTCAGCCTCAGCGTCAATGTCTGCAAGACCGTCCAACGTCGTCGCATCCACACGGAAGAAGACGTTAGAGGCATCGTATCCGAAGTGGAAGGATTCAATGTCGAAATCGCCCCCAGTTACGGGTGCATCATACCGCGCAGCACCGTCCCATTCACCCGGGAGAGCAACGCCATCAATCATGGGTTCAATGATGCCGCTGGCGGCCGGGTCTGCCACAGCAGGGTTGGTCCAGAGGTCTTGGAGATAAGGCGGAAGGTCGAGGTTGATGGCACGGTAGATGTTGGAGAGATGAACCTTGAACAAAACGTCCCAGTTTTCATCGTAACCGCTGTCTTGGTCCAAACCGTACCACCAGTACCAATCGCTTCCTTCGGCGATGTACAACGACTCCCAAGCAGCAGAAAGGCCCGGGTCGTTGGGATTTGATTCCTCAAATTCAACCAGCGCTTGACGAGCTTCAACCAGACGTTGCCACGCCAGGCTTTCCTCTTCTTCACCGGCCCACGTTCGCAAGGTTCCGTCGATCCACGAACCGGTCCCAATGGTTTGAATCTCAGGCAGCGTGGTGCCCTTGGTCAAGAATTCAGAGGGCGTGGTGGTGACGATGGTGGGGTGGTCGGCGAGGCGCCCGTACCACTCAGCCATGAAAGGTCGAGCGTTGTCATGGTGTTGGAATTCAGACATGAACATCCAATTTTCGCCATCGAGGGCAACGGTGATGAGGTGTTCTGACGGGTCTTCACCAGCATCGAGAAGTTGTTGACGCACGTTGTCAAGGTAAGAGATGAAGTCGGAGACCGCTGCTTCAGGCGTCATCGTTCCGTACTGGAAGGCGATACGATCGGAAATGACACGGTCCCTGAAAATAACCGCAGTTTCACCGCCTTCTGCACCCGTCACCGTCCAAGGTGTCGCCAAGTTCGCGGCCGCTTCAACATCGATAAGTTGGCCGTTGACATCGGTGGATTGCTTGAGAATTTCTTCATCCGAAACCATCCATTGAATCCCTACATCCGTCACGGGCTCCACCATGGCAGGTGAGACCGCTTGTTCACTGGGCCACATGCCCACGGGTCGGAATCCAAGTTGAGTTTCGAACAAATCCATGCCGGTCACGAGGTGGTTTTGGACGTCCTCAGGCCAAGCTTCTTTGTTGACGCGAATGCCGTCTTCCATGGTCCAACCGTCCATCATCAACAAGGGCATGATCGGGTGGTAGTAAGGCGTCGTGGTCAATTCAACCTGCCCATTGGCAGCTAATTCGCTGTACATTGGCAACACGTTCCCCATGTGGCTGTGCTGAGCGTCAAGAACATACGTCAAGTCGGTTAGAGAATAATCCCCATCCTGCATGAACAGGGCCATCAAGCCCTCATCGCGATGGCTGCTGTTGTACGCACCCAGGACGTAATCCGGTGAGAACTGATACAAGTACCACAGCACTTGGAGGTCAAGAAAATCCTGAGGTGCAAGCAGTTCATCGTCCATGATGGTGTCGGGTTTGAGGTTGTGCAGAGTCATGTCGTAGAGCTCTTTGTACCGAGCGCTTGATGGATACAACCAGCCGAGTTTGGCGTCGGATTGAGAGACGTTGTAAATCCAACCACTGTTCCAAAACGACTGGAACTGCATGGTGTGGAGTTCAAGATCGGTGGCGTTCGGGTACCCACCTTGGGTCCACGAGCGCTTGGCGATGTCGGTGTGAACATCCAAGGTTTCGTTGACGTTGTAATCCACGAGTTGCTCAATGAATGACGGAACAAGGTTGTAGGTCACCTTGGTGTTGGTGTCCGCCAGAATACCTGGAGAATCAACGTATTCGGTCATGGCGTGGACCCTGACCCATGGCATCTCGTACATGCCGGTGAGTTTGTTTTTGTAATACGGCTGGTGCTGGTGAAAGACGATGGCAAGATTGAGGGCATCCTCAACCTTCTCTATGCCGCCCGATTCAAGGATAGGAAGTTGATTTGGAGCGGTGATGTTGGAGATGTTTTCAACGTGCCACGCATGCGTAAGGGTCTCTGCGCCGTTGTTGCTCGCAGGGTTTTGTGTGGGGAATGAAGCCCACACGTTCCCCTCATCTTGCCACTGAGCATAGACGACGATGTCAAACGAAGAGGGGTTGCCTAGGGCCGACCAAGGAAGGGCGATTTCGGTGGCTTTGTTCTCGGCCCAACCTGCGAAAAGGCCCACGGAAGTTGACTGGTCAACCCATGTGCTCCCGTCATGCATGATGTGATGGTAATAGGTGTCGTCCTCCAATACAAACCCGTGGTCCGCGGCAAAGGGAAGGGCATGAGCGAAGCCCCAATCCCTCGCAAGAACCGAACCCCCCGCCGAGGTGTTGAGGTAGACAAACAAGTCCGCCCCCTCGCTGGTCGATTTCCAGTCGGTTCCGTCCCAACCGAGGAACAACATCGTCTCATTCCACGTTAATCGGAAGTCGACGTTATCGCTGTTCGATTGCATCAATGAGTCCGCTGACCAATCGGAGTAATCTCCGTCGATGGTAATGTCTTCAGGCGTTTGGCCTTGAACAAAACCACCAAACAGCGAGGCAGAAAATATCAGCACAAGGAAAACCGCCTTGGTACGCATTGCTCTTGCGTGGCGTGATAGATTGAAAGGCTTTATCGCTTGCAGAACACCATGGAAGGGAAAGGTGTTCTTTGTCATCTCACCTCCTTGCCCCATCCCTCGTTGGAGGATGGAAAGCGGTTTCTGGATTGGCTCAGCGACATGGGATTCAATGCATGGCAGATGCTTCCGTTGACCCCTCCCGACAAACACGGCTCGCCATACGCCTCTCCCACCGCCTTTGCGATTTGGTCGGAATTAATGAGGGAGGAATCACTCGCCGAGATGCCAGAGGACGGATACTGGCTCGATGATTGGGGACTCTACGCTGCCATCAAGGAAGCCAACGATGGCCGACCGTGGTTTGAATGGCCCGCGCCCTTGCGCGACCGAGACCCAGAAGCCCTCGCCGCCCACCGTTCCCGAGCAGCCCACCACATCAAGGAACAGCAGCAGGTGCAACACGCATGGAATCAACTCCTGGAAGAAGCCAGGGCGAAGGGCGTATCATTGATTGGAGATGTGCCGATGTTTGTATCCCACGATTCCGCTGACGTGTGGGCTCATCGGTCGTTGTTCCAACTCAACGAGGGAGGCATGCCCGAAGTGGTGGCTGGTGTACCCCCCGATTACTTCAGTGAAGGCGGTCAAAAATGGGGAACGGTCCTGTACGATTGGGAAGCCCATCGAAGCGAGAACTGGCGCTGGTGGAAGGAGCGCATGAAGCGCATGCTCCGTTTGTTCGATGTGGTCCGCATCGACCATTTTCGCGGGATACACTCCAACTGGGCCGTGCCATTCGACGACGAGGATGCACGGTTAGGTGCTTGGCAAGAAGGGCCCGCCGAAGAACTGCTGGAGGCGATCCTCGGGGTGGTTGATGGACCCCATCGCGTGGTCGCTGAGGACTTGGGCATCATTCCTCCAGAGGTGATTGATTTGCGCCGACGATTCAAGCTACCTGGGATGGCCGTCCTGCACTTTGGATTTGATGGTGAAAAGACCAATCCCCATCATCCATCTACCATTTCTTTCGACCAAGTGGTCTACACGGGGACGCACGACAACAACACCACGCGAGGGTGGTGGGAAGCCCAAAATGAAGCAACGCAGGCACGCGTGAACGCCCTCTTAGAACCCGATGAGGACCCAGTTTCGGGGTTGATACGACTGTCGATTGAGAGCCCTGCGATGTTGACGATTCTTCCCTTGCAGGACCTTCTCGGCCTTGATGAAGCGGCCCGGATGAACACCCCCGGTACGTTTGAAGGGAATTGGCAATGGTCCTTTGAATGGAATGCGCTTGACGAGGTCAAAAAGATGAACCGTGAACCTCATAACCCATTTTTTGATAGTCCTTCTTGATGGCGCCAATTGCGTATTTTACGGCAGAAATTGGCCTATGGTCAGAATTGCACACCTACTCGGGTGGACTCGGTGTCCTCGCAGGCGACCATGTCAAATCAGCGGCTGATGTCGGTCTTCCCTTGGTTGGGATGAGTCTGCTCTATCGGGAGGGATACGGAAGGCAACACTTGGACGACCGAGGCATTCAATCCGAAACCTATGCTCCAATTGACCCCAACGAGCATTTGACCAATACCGGTCAAACCATTCAACTCCCATTGGATGGCTCAACCCTCTATGCCAGCATTTGGAAAACCGAGGTCGTCGGTGTTGGCGGCCATGTGGTTCCTGTGTATTTCCTCGATACCTTCCATCCAAACAACTCGGCTGAATTCATCGGCCTCGGCGCTCGCCTCTATGGTGGGGATGACAGCACACGCGTACGGCAAGAATACTTGCTCGGTGTTGGCGGCGTACGGGCCCTTCAGGCCCTGGGCCACGAGTTTGTTGGTATGCACCTCAACGAGGGACATTGCACGTTCGCCATGTTGGAGATGCTGAACCAGGGTTGGTCAAGAGAGGTGCTTGCTCAGCGGACCTTGTTCACCACCCACACCCCCGTACCAGCGGGACACGACCGTTTTGAATGGGCGTTGGTCGAAGAGGTGATGGGTGAATTGCTCCCAAGCGATGCTCGAGAACTTGTCCAAGGCGCAGGAGACTCGGAAGGTGGACGAAGATGTTCGATGTCTCACCTCGCCGTGGCACTTTCAACCGCTGTGAACGCCGTTTCAAACCTTAACGCCCAAGTGGCTTCAACGATGTTCGGCACCACCCACATCGCTCCCATCACCAACGGCGTACACCACATCACGTGGACCTCACCTCAGATGAGCGGTTTGTTTGACCATCATTTGCCCGGTTGGAAGGAAGACCCCGGTCAACTGGGGTATGCGGGACGCCTCCCGGACGCAGCTTTGCAAGACGCTCGAAAGGTCAATCGCCGGATTTTGCGTGAATTGGTTCGTGCCTCCACCGGCGTTGAACTCGATGAGGATCGCCTCACGATTGGTTTTGCTCGAAGGTTCGCAACCTACAAGCGAGCGAACTTGGTGTTCAGCGACCTCGAACGACTACGCTCCATCGGTGCAGATCGAATTCAGTTTGTCTTCAGCGGCAAAGCACATCCCAAAGACGAGGGAGGCAAGCAATTGATTCGAGATATTTTCGCATCGGCTGAAGAGGTTGCAGAAGACATCCCCGTCGCCTTCATCGAAAATTATGATATGGCCACGGGTTTGGCCATGACCAGTGGTGTAGACATCTGGCTTAACAATCCGATTCGACCCTTGGAGGCCTCAGGCACCTCGGGAATGAAGGCGGCCATGAACGGCGTTCCGAACTGTTCCATCCTTGACGGTTGGTGGCCCGAAGGTTGCGAACACGGCGTAAACGGCTGGGCCATCGGCCATTCAGAAGACGAGCGAGACGATGCAAGAGATGCGGAAAACATCTACAATGTGCTGGAAAACGAAGTGTTGCCCTTGTGGGATGAAGGCCCTGCCCGTTGGGCAAAATTGATGCGGGCGAGCATCGCCACATCCTCCCGCTTTACCGGCACCCGAATGATTTCGGATTACCTGCATTTTTACAACAAATTTGCATGAAACTCTTGTTCGGCTTCTGCGCTCATCGGCTCGTCCTTTGGAGGACGACGGCCGGTGAAGATGAGCACAAGAACCAGCAGCACGACCACGCCGATTAAACCGTTCCTGACCGCATCCTCCGACAAGGAAGTCGTGGCGGCATCCTCGTCCTCACAGGGCAAGCAATTCATCACTGGACATGGTTGATTTGCAGGTTGTTGAGAGACCTCACCACAGCAAAGATCACAGGTCTGTGTACCGGTTTCGTTGCCGGTTTCGTTGCCGGTTTCATTGCCCGTTTCGTTGGCGGTTCCCGTTGAGGTCCCGTTCGTTTGATTTGTGGTATGATTTTGATTGTTTTCACTCGGCTCCAGGCAACTTGGGCAACATTCACCCTCCTCTGCTGGCAGCGTTATCCATCCAGCAGGGCATGCATCACAGAATACATCACCACATTGGTCAACAGGGTCGGTTTCATACTGGCAATTCCCATCATCTTGGGTTGCCTCTGCGTTGTAATTGGCTGCCGTCTCGTCGGTGCAGCCCAGCACCGGTGCTGGTGGATAGGTGCAACTGTTGTCATCTTGGGTCGCCGCAGGGTCGTAATTTTCGGCAGTTGAATCGGTGCAACCCAACACCGGTTCATCGGTGGTTTGGTTGCTGGAGGCGTTGCCTGAAACGGTCGCATTCATCTCAACGACCATCACCGAATGAGCCGGAATTGAAAGCGTGCCGTCGTTCAATACACCCTCACCAAATCGCAACGTGTCATTGTCGGCGAACCCTGTGAGTTGGGTAGGTCCTCCTCGGTTCAGCACCACGGTCATGGTTTGCTCGGTGTGATCCATGGTGTAGGCGAGCAGGTTGGGCATCGCAAGATGAGTGTTGTAGGTTCCTTGACGAAGGGCCACCGAAGAAGCACGTAAGCGTCCCAATTCGGAGATGTTCTCAAACAAGGAAGACTCGTGCTCACTCCATTGAGTGGTGTCTCGGTACATGTGTCGATTATCCGGGTCGGCCCCACCGTATTCGCCGTATTCATCCCCATAATACAACAACGGCGCACCTGGCGTCGTCAACAACCAACCGTAAGCTTGCAAAGAGGCATGGTAGGCCGAAACGTCGCCCGGCTGACCAGGTAGACCGTCCTCGGCCCATTGGTTGTAGGCATCACCCGTACCGGTGTCTGCCCGGCTGGTGAGACGGGGCACATCGTGGCTGCCAACATAGGGGACCATGAGCGAGCCAGGAGTGTATTGGTCCTGACTTCGGTTGGTCCAATAATCCAGATGTTGGTAATTCTCATTGCCCGACACAAACACGTTGTCAACCACAGCATGGTAGAGGACAAAGTCGGCTTGTCCATCGAGGCCATCAGGCCCCATGTAGGCGTTGATGGCCCCGTACTGTGCTTGGTTGGCCTCAAGGGAATGGCCGGACCAACCCATGGCCGTTTCGCCCTTGAGGTAAACATCGTTTCCAACGGTCTCAAACCGCTCGTTGATTTGAGCGACGAGGTTGCTCACGGCGAGGTTCTCTACGTGCTTCACGGCATCGATACGTGCACCATCGAGGTTGTACTCTTCCATCCACCACAGAGCGTCGGCGATGAATTGTTCCGAAGCATTCCGATTTTTCCAATCCAGATCGGGCATGTATGATGTGAACTGACAATCCAACCGGTGTTCGGTCCAATCGCAATTTTCCTGCCCACAGATGCACCCAGAATTGAACCACTCCGGATTGTTTTGGAAATATTCGTGGTCTTCATGAACATGGTTGACCACGAAATCCATCATGACGCGAATGCCCCCTTCGTGGGCTGCTTCGACCATGGCGTGAAGTTCCTCTTCTGTCCCAAGACGTGGTTCCACTTCACGTGCCTGCGTTGGCCAGTATCCGTGGAAGGCCGAGACGTCATGCACGCCATCAGCCGCTTTTCCGGTGCTGTTGGCCGCCGTATTGAAGGGCGTTAGCCAGAGCGCATTTACGCCCAAATTGGAAAAGTATCCGGACTGAATCATTTGGGTGACACCAGCAAAATCGCCACCTTGCCAGTCTGCTCCCTGAGCAGCCCCGGTTGCGAGACCGTCGTTGCTCTGGTTTCCGTTAACGAAGCGGTCGGTCATGACCATGTAGATGAGTGCATCTTCCCAAACAAAGGAGGCATGTGGACCACGCCAAAAGGGGACGAGAAGGTCGTATGCCACGTTGCCATCGGTGTCAACACCCTCAATCTTGAGCGAATGTTTTCCATCGGCTAAACCCTCTAAGGAAAGGTTCCAGGTTGACGTGAGCGAATCCCATGTTGCTCCGGAAAGGGCCACAGGTGTACCATCATGGGGGGCACCGGTTGAACCGGCGTGGTACGTGATGTGGAGGTGATGTTCAGCCAAACTCGCCGTGTAGTGTGGGCGAAGGTGGTCATTCACTCGGAGAAGGGAATTCTCGATGCCATCGCAATACACCCGTTCGGGATTGTTGGGGTCAAAGAGGTAGGTCCCGTCAACCACGAATTTGTAGCAGTAAAGTCCCTCGGAGAGTTCAACATCAACCGACCACGTTCCGCTGGAATTGTTCATCTCCAAAACGGCGTCCCAATCCCACTCACCGATGAGTTGGACCGAAGTTGCTTCTCCAACATACGTGAACGTGGTGGCGGTTGACGAACGTCCTTCCGTCGCCCGAACTTCGGTTGAATAGAGGGGAGTGGCCATCACGAAGAGCAGCATCAACACCAC
>CEQW01029094.1_pt1 | contig 17478 bp, 13 predicted proteins | sample 530891 | NCBI WGS metagenome assembly CEQW01 (sample SAMEA2621066, study PRJEB7988) | marine metagenome | biome: marine biome (ENVO:00000447); feature: surface water layer (ENVO:00002042); material: "saline water (ENVO:00002010), including plankton (ENVO:xxxxxxxx)" | depth 5 m
AATGCCAGCGCCCGACACTTCAATTACTCCCGAGCAATTAGCTTACGAGCAACAATTAATCGCAGCAGGTTACCCTGCAGATTATGCAAGGGCATATGCAGATCAGCATTTCCGACCTTGGCTAAAGCAGTGAAGTAAAGGCAATACTCATGACCTGCCGATTATTGGCACAACCATGCAGGTAATGATGAAGACTTCCGCAGGCGATATAACGATTCAACTATATGATGAAAAAGCACCAGACACGGTGGCTAATTTCATCAAATTAGTGACAATGGGGCACTATGATGGATTACACTTCCACAGAGTAATTGAAGACTTTATGATTCAAGGTGGCTGCCCAAATTCCAAAGATCCAATGTCCCGCCGAGCGGGAACTGGTGGCCCAGGCTGGAATATTCCCTGCGAGGCTTCTGCACTCGCCCTAAAGCACGACAAACCAGGAATTCTTTCCATGGCTAATGCAGGTAGAAACACCGGGGGCTCCCAATTCTTCCTTACTACAGTCGCAACACCGTGGCTTAACGGCAATCACGCAGTTTTTGGTGAAGTAGTAGGCGGAATGGAAGTCGTAAAGGCAATTGAAAAGTGCCGCAAGTTGCCTGGCGACAGACCAGCCGAGCCACAACAAATAATCAGTTGTACCGTAGTTCAGTGATACATGGCAATCTTGGTAATTCACGGAGGTGCTGGCGGCGATGGCCCTTGGTTGGGTAAAACGCCACTAGATCCTGCGAGAATTGATTGTATGAAACAAGTTTTACAACAAGTAGGAAGCAAATTAGAAAGTGGCGAAATAGATTGTTTAGAAGCGGTTACATTAGCGGTTGAAATGCTTGAAGATGAGCCGTTATTCAATGCTGGACAAGGGTCAGTTATCGGCGAAGATAGCACGATAACCATGGATGCATCGATTATGCGAGGTAGTGATAAAGCCGCAGGCGCAATTATCAATGTGTCAAAATTACGACACCCAATTAGAGCTGCTAATGTGATTTTACAACAAGGCTGGCCGGTAATTATGAATAGCAATGCTGCAGATGAGTTTGGAATTGCGAATGGCGTTGAAGAAGTTAGTCAGGACTGGTTGAAAACCGAGTTACGATTAGGTCAATGGCAACAGTGGAAAAATAGCAAAGATAGACCAGGATCTACAGATGAAGATGACTCAGTTCTTGATCACGACCTTGAAGGCCGAGTTGTTACCGAGTTTTCAGATGAAGGAATGGGCACTGTAGGAGCGGTAGCACTTGATAGCAATGGTGGGCTTGCAGCCGCAACCTCGACTGGTGGCATGACAGGTAAACCGGCTGGAAGAGTTGGTGACACAGCGATTATCGGCGCTGGAACTTGGGCTGATAACAAAATAGCAGTATCTTGTACTGGAGTTGGGGAAGCATACATCCGTACTTGTGCAGCACATAGTTTGGCAACGAGGTACCAATTTTCTAGTGATCTGGCCCAATCAGCAACACGCCTGCTTGATGAAGTTGCACCACTCGGCGGCAGAGGAGGTTTGATTGCCATTACTTCAGATGGCGAATTTATTATGCCATTTCAAACACGTTTGATGTATCGTGGTTCGTGGAAAAATGGTTCTTTAGAGGTTGGAATTGGTCCACCACTCGAGCAATAGATATTATTTAATAATTAATTATTAACCGCTTACTATGTCTAAACATAGAGTAGGGGATAGGCGAATAATCAGTATTAGCATTCCTGAGGAATTAGCAGTAAGGTTAGACCGTAGTGTCGGCAAAGGCAAATCTGGGAGAAGTGCAACTATTGCCAAAATGATTGACGGCGCATTAAATCCTAAGATGATTTCAAATACTGAAAAAGCGACCAAACCTGCAAAAAAAGATAGTGTAGGCGTACGTATTGAAAGCGATACTATGGGCGATTTAGAAGTTGCAAGCGACAGATATTATGGTTGCCAAACCGCTAGATCGTTAATCAATTTTGATATTGGCAACGATACCATGCCAAGGGGAGTACTTCGCTCTTTTGGCATTCTTAAACAAGCTGCAGCGAAGACTAATGTAGCGTTAAAACAACTAGATTCCGATATTGGGCAACTGATTATCCAGGCTGCACAAGAAGTCATTGATGGCGATTTAGATGAGCATTTCCCACTAAGAGTTTGGCAAACCGGTAGTGGAACACAATCAAACATGAATACCAATGAAGTGATTGCCAACCGGGCAATAGAAATCGCTGGAGGAAAGCTAGGTTCGAAAACGCCCGTACATCCAAACGATCATGTAAATCGCGCTCAATCGTCAAACGATACATTTCCAACCGCTATGCACATCGCATCTGCTGAAGCCTTTGTTCACGAATTATTACCTAGTGTAAGAGCATTAAGAAATGCTTTAGATGATAAAGCAAAACAATGGTCTGAGATTGTTAAAATTGGCCGCACTCATCTAATGGATGCTGTTCCTTTGACCCTTGGTCAAGAAGTCTCAGGATGGGTATCTCAATTAGATGCTGATTTGAGAAGATTAGATTTTGCTTTGGATGATTTATTCGAATTAGCATTGGGAGGTACTGCTGTTGGTACTGGTTTGAATACCCATCCATTGTTTGCCCAAATGGTCGCTGATGAGATTTCCAATATCACTGGATTAACGTTTGTTAGTGCGGAAAATAAGTTTGCTCAACTTGCTGCTCACGATGCAATAGTTGCTGCTAGTGGCGCACTAAACACCTTAGCCGTGAGTTTGATGAAAATTGCTAACGACATAAGATGGCTTGGTTCGGGCCCAAGGTGTGGATTGGGCGAACTAGCATTGCCAGCAAACGAACCGGGCTCCTCAATAATGCCTGGCAAGGTAAATCCAACTCAAGCTGAAGCGATGACAATGGTTTGCTGCCAAGTTATGGGTAATCATACTGCGATAACAGTAGGTGGGTCGCAAGGTAATTTCGAATTGAATGTATACAAACCAATGATGATTCACAATCTCCTTCACTCCACAAAATTACTAACCGATGCTTGCCGCTCTATGCGAGAAAATTGTGTTGAGGGACTAGAGCCTGTTAGAGAAAATATCAATCAGCATTTGGAAAATTCGCTAATGCTAGTTACCGCACTTAACAATCAAATCGGGTATGATAAGGCGGCTAAGATTGCGAAAAATGCACATGAAAAGGGGCTTACGTTGCGTGAATCTGCTTTAGAGTTGCAATATTTGACTAATGATGAGTTTGATTTGTGGGTTCGCCCAGAACAAATGATTGGACCTTCAGTCAAATGATTACAAGAAATCAGATAACGACATTTGCCTTGCACGATCATTTTGGAATAATGAATCCGTGCTATTAGCCAACCACTCAACATTTTGTTTGGTATAAGTATCAACACCATATTTTTCCATAACGTGGAGTGTTACTTTGATGTATTTCCTTACTGCACCTTCTGATACGGTTAACGCTAAGTTACCGTTGCATAAGTCACCTTCAGATTTCACCACTCCCATTGAGGCAAAACCGGAATTACCTGCTTTACTAACCTGTATACACTTGCCGGCAATTGGCATTCTTCGATAAGAGTGTGCACACTTTAAACACCGGACTTTCTGTCTGGCAAAAGCATTCAGATTACCTCTAAGGTCGGGGAGAAAATGCGATCTAATTACACTTGAAGCCACTCTGCGAACATCTACTGCACGCAATCTATGACCTAAGTCTAATTGACCATTCATCTTGTCAATCATGGTGTCTAATGTCTTGTAAGCAGATAATGCAGGCCCAGCAGCAATCGAATCGCAATCATGGGTATATCCATAACCTCTCACAGCCGCAACAGAACCTAATCTTCGCTCAACAAAGTCAACACGATTTGAGAGAGATTTTGGATGTGGGCAATCTTGAGTTATTTCATAAAAGTCACGTTCATAGAACCATCCTGAATCTACATTTAGGGCTTCTTTATCCACTTCAGTAGGATTTAATCTAGTTGTCAATACTAACGGTGCATCCATTTGACCACCACGGTTAGCTGGTAGAATATCTCTACTGAAGTTTAACAAACCATCCATTAGTAACATTATCGCATCTTCATCGCCATCACAGTTTCTTCTCTTTGACGCATGGAATAATGGGTGAGCATAACCCCCCGAACAATCCGCCCAGCCGATTATTCGAGACAACACTCCGCCAGAGGTGTGCGGTGCCAATGCGCAGATTAAATGCCCAACCAAATCCTCTGGTGATGAGACATTGTAGTACGGCTCCATGCCGTAATATCTAACCAATAAATCATCGATAAATTGAGCGGTTCTGACAAAATAATCTCCAGCATTTTTTGCTACTATGAAATCTTGGGGATACAACTCAAGCATTTGTTCGTCTGAGGTCAATTCATTACCCAAGTAATCATGAGTGTAGCCTAAGTTGACCAATCTCTTCCACGAGACCTCTACCTCGCTTGGCTTGAAGTGGGTAACAGGGACATCACTCATATCGAATCTAACGGTGCCATCTCTAAATACCGGTAAGTCATATTTAGCACGCAAAATACCCTTTTCCAAGGCCTCTGGTGTTTGATTTTTACTGGCAATTTTCTTCATGCATTTGACATTCTTGGGCAATCTTTCAAGCCCCAATGTGATCATAGCATCATCAATCATCGATGAAATAGGAACAGTCGTTATTTCGCCCCTTCTTCGCCGATTTTCTGCTAATTCGCTTCTGAATTCAGTCCGCCCACCACACTTTTCTCCAACAATCGGCTCACCAAACTCGTTTAATTTTCTATGATGGCACGATAACATTGGAGATTTCTTATTGCATTTCGTGCATGTTCTCATGCCCAATTGAACACGAATGTCCTTTTTCCTCGCAGCATTGGTCAGTAATCTTTGATTGCCACCGTTTAGATCGATTGGGAATAAAGTATGAGCCATTGGATTCATAATTCGCGGTGCAGATTTCTCTGGACGCCCCATCCGACATCCGATTCTTACTGGTGCGGAATGATGCCATCTTAGTTTCGACAATTTCCTAATTATTGGCAGGATTCCATCAACGCGGTAATCATCTCTCTCAATTTGAGATGACAAATACAATCCTGCATCATCAGGGCCAACATCAGTTATGCTAGCAGCAGCAATGCGACCAATTTCATCGGTTTCCGCAATCCCCTTGCCCTGCTGACGAGCATTCGTTTCTGCAGAAATACGCTGAATAGAGCGTTCTTTTTCTAATTCCTCTAGGCGTAATTCTTCTTTCTCGAGAACCTCTGCACCCCGCCTTAATTTTGCTATTTTATCTTCGAATACGCCAATAGAATCGGCCGTCATTATTACTTTGTCACCATCTATGGAAAAGCCAAAAGCTTCCATCATAGCAGACCATCCACTAGTGATGACGAGGTCATCCCCATCATGGTAGTGCGGCAAGCCAAGCATGAGTGCTGAACCTTTGACTATGCCGTGTTGCATTAGTGTCCAAAGAGCAGACTTATCAGCATCAAATATTGCTTTTGTCGAGATAAATTTCGGTCCGGGGATATCGGTGATCATTGCTAAAGAGATATCGGCCGGAGCCATTTCCGACATTATTTTTTGATTCCAGTTTACCACACCATCCCTTATTCTCAAGGATTTTTCCTCAGGCTTAGGGGTGTCGTTTAACATATTTTTATCGCCATTAAAATCTTCAATAGTCGAGGTTTTCAAGATCTGTAGTAACTGAGGCATCCATTCGATTGGCAAATCTAGGAACCACGGATTGTGCGGCGGTGGCAGAGAGGTTTTGAATTGCTCTGCAATGGATTTTGCTTGTTGCCAGTTTGGCCTTAGTGTGACTAAGAACCGATGCCACAAGAGTCTAATTTTGTATCTTAAATGAGCATCACCAATTTCCTCTATTGAGATACCTGGAACTCCACTAGGACATTGGTCGCGAGTAATCCCCATTATCTTGCAAAACACCTCGACTAAATCATTGGACGATAATTCTTCAATTAAGTCGCTTGCCCACCAGTCTAAACAATATCCAGCTGGAACTAAATTTTTGTTATTTTCCATAAATTCTCCATAGCCAATGACGATCTCACCATTGTCCCAAATAGTTGCAATATCCGATTTTAACGACTTGAAACTAGCAACGTCATCACATCTTGTGAACCGGCCATCCTTCAATACAACCCATGGTCCGTCAGTGTAATCTGACGGGGTGATAGCACATGCTTTTCCAGGGCGTTCAATTTTCATTTGAGTGCCGATTGTGATGAAATCATCCATTGCCAGCATACACGCAGGGTTGACTGAGGCCGCAGCTAGTCCAGAAGGTCGCGCACGGCCGTATCTTAATCTAAATCCACCAGGTTCTTGGGGCGAGCCAAATACTGGCCTTCCAGCAATAATATCGTTCATGAACTTGGTAATTGGCTCAGTTAATCTGGATTTGAATTTATTTTCGTCCTCATCTTCTTGTTGTTTATCCTTCTCAGCAAATTTACTGATAAAATCCCAACCGTCAATCTTCATTCGCTCTGTATGCTTACGGATTTTTGGAGCTTTCAGACACATCCCTTCACCAATAACTAACAATACACCACCTCGAATTCTAGCTTCATCAATATTTCTTACATTGCCGTAACCAGCACATTCGATGCGTTCCGTGGATTCGCCGTTTATCATAACCGGACAGGCTCTGACAATTTCGTCAATTTCTTCCGGACTTGGACGATATTGTAGATTTCCCCGATAAAGTCCGAACTCTTCCTTGACCCGCTCGACCTCTGGGTCAGTAGGCTGGTATCTGCCAACATTGAGCTCTATTCTAATCATATCAGCAATCAGCACAGCCAAAGCTTGAGCAGTTCCCCCCGCTGCTCTAATCGGACCAGCGAAATGAACTGATACGAATTGTGATCCATCTATATTGTTGAGTAATCTAACTTCGCTAATTCCTTCAAGCGGCGCGACAAGTACGGCTTCAGTTAGAATTGCCAACCCGACTCTTAGTCCTACATCTATGGCGGTAACAAGGTCATGCCCCTCATCCCTAAAACCTCTAGCCACCGATTGCGCCATTAGCATTGATGTTGTTTCTCTATCGTATTTGTCAAGCATGTTACGAATATCTTGCGCCACTTCATACTCGCCAAGATATTCAACGAGTAATTTTTCAGTTCTTCCAGCTAGATCGGCAGCTCTTGGGATTTCTACAAATGGCTTATGGTCTAGGTTTTGAGCACGGGCCTTTTCAGCGATTCGATAAGCATCCTCGGTCCGCTCATCCATCCATTGTTGGTAGTTTTCCATTTCGAGTTCTAATCTGGTAAGGTCGATTCCCTCAAGTGGGTTATTGTCGGCTTTTGAGGTCACAGTATCCGACATATTCCCCACTACCTATGAACAATGACGACCGCTTATCAACAGTTGCCTAGGGGATACGCTCACCATCAACATCAAAGACATTTTTGTTGAACATTTTGTTAAATTCTCAAGAAAGTTCATGACCCATTTTGTTAACCAACATATAATGGGAGTAGCAGAAACAGTCAGTAATCATCCAAAATGGTCAAGACTGGTTGACTTGGTCAAGGACTTGGCATTTATCGATGGCGGTGATGATAACGCGTTTACTCTAGCAAGCGGAAGAAATTCTCGCTGGTTTTTCGATACAAAACCTGTCATGATGCACCCAGAGGCTAGTCATCTATTGGGTGAATTACTAAATTTGAGGATGGATGAAATGGGCGCCGATTTTGTTGGCGGCTTAGAGCTGGGGGCGGTTCCCCTGACTGCTATTGCTGTGGCAATGTCAGATAAAGCATCTCCAAGGCGCGGCTTTATGGTTAGAAAAGAACCTAAAGGTCGAGGTGGTAGAAAAACCAACAATCCACCAGGCATCGAGGGTTCATCTTTAGCCACGGGCGGCAATATTGTGATTGTAGAAGATGTTACAACTACGGGCGGTTCAGCGATTAAAGCAGTAGATAGAATACACAACGATACAGATTGCAAGGTAATAGGGGTAATCAGTATTGTAGATCGAGAAGAGGGGGCAGAGCAAGCCTTTGCTGCTGCGGGAATTCATTTTGAGAGCCTAATGACTCGTAGCGATGTTGCCCAATGAGGGATTTAATGGCTCAAATTTTCGAACCACTTTCAACTTCTAGCGATGGTTTGTTTGAAAATATTCCAGATAAAACCTCAGTAGAGAAATTTCGTTTTTTTCACGCTGATGAAGGTAAACCCCTAGCAACTCCATGGCAAGTAGCCCTATCACGTGCATTGATTCTAAGGCGCTATAATTTGGGTCAGGGGATTATTCTAGATCCGGCTTGCGGTAGTGGCATTCAAATCGCTGCTTATTCAGAAATATTACGAAGACCAATCGTTGGAATTGAATTGAATACCCATCGAGCTAGAGCAAGCGCAGTAAATTTTCGAACCATCTTCACTGAGCGAGGCGATACTTCAATCGAACGTCTCAAAAATAGCAAAATAATTGTTGGTGATGGTACCAAGGGTGAAGAAATAATCAGGTTGCTAAGCGAAAACAACACCGATCCAAAGATTGCCCTACTTCATCTAGATCCTGCTCGCCCACGCAACAGTAGAGAACATTCGCTTAGTGAAATGGCCCCCAAGTTGGAAGATGTCTTTGCAGGATGGCAAAATTATCTTGTCACTAGTCCACACGGGCCGCCAATTTTATTGGATTTATCCCCACGTATTTCAAATGAACAAATGCTTGAGGTAGAAGCTCTGGTTGAGCAGTTTTGGCCAAATTCTAACAAAACATGGACTTGGACTTCAAGGGGAAGGGGGAGAGTAGACCGACTTGCTCTTTGGATAGGACCTATTGCAGAGCCGGGAATTTATCGGCGATTTGTCAGAATTCCGCCCGATCCTAAGCAACCCCCATTCGAGATGTTAGGGGGACAACCATTGCAACCCGAAGCAAAACAATTGACCGTCAATGATAGGGTTCCAAAAAGAGGTGAATTCGTCTCAATAATAGACTCAGCCTTGGTTGAATCAGGTATGGCAGAGGATTGGCTTGAATCGCTAGATATTGGTGAAGAATATGTGTGGGCATCTGCAACTGGTAGAAGACCGACAATATATCATCCAAAAAAACTCAATAACATCCCGACAGGAAGTGAAATTTTGCTCCAATGCTCCGGTAAAATCGTTGATTTAATTCATCGTGATTTAACTATGGAAACGGTTGATTCATTTGTTGAGATCTGCTTGAGCAACGATATCAAAAAATTAACGATAAGGGCTAATTTACCGCCGGACTTACATCCAAAATTGCAGGGGTCTTTTGACCGGCAGTTAGCCAAGCGTCACGGGTCAAGAGATGCCTTCTTAATCAAGCGACCAAATCACTCGACATTTATGCTGTGCATAACCTCATAAATTTGTTGAAATTGTGGTAATTTTGCATTTCAAAAAACTCCCTCTGTATCGCGGTCTTGATATATGGGAGGTTGGTCGGGAACTTGCTTGACACTATGTGTAAGCATGAAGGTGAATCAAAATGGCACAATCGAAAACCGAAGACTTAGGTGAAGATTTTTCTTACATACTTCGTATGGCAGATACCGATATCGATGGTCTAAAACCGTTGGCTACAGCGCTAACTGCTGTCAAGGGAGTGGGTGCAAGAACCGCCAATCAAATCTGCCGAAATACCGGATTTAGCTCCTCTGCTCTTGCCGGACATTTGTCAGTTGAGGACCAAGAAAAACTTCGTGTAGCCATTGAAGGCTACAATGAGTCGGTTCCGCTATGGATGCTCAACCGTCAAAGAGACTTAGAAACAGGTGATGAAATCCATCTTACAGGCCAGCAAGTTTCTCTGACACTCAAAGACGACATCACTAGACTACGTTCTATCAAATGCTATCGTGGTGTAAGACACGCTAGCGGTAACAAAGTACGTGGTCAACGAGGACGTTCAAACGGCCGTGGCGGCCTAACACTTGGTGTTAGCAAGAAGAAGTGAGGGATTTAACATGGGAGAGCCAAAGTTTTCGAGACCAAAGTTTGACACGCCTTCACATCCATGGAAGGCTGCAAGAATAGAAGAAGAACACGCAATTAAAGCCCAACACGGACTAAAGAACATGCGTGAAATCTGGAAGGCTAAGTCTCAACTAAGACGTCATCGAAGACAAGCAATGCGCTTGATTGGTATGGTTGATACTAGTGAAGGTCACGGTAAGAAAGAGATGGAAGATCTACTCCGCTCGCTAAACAACAAGGGTCTAATTCAATCAGATGCATCACTTGACGACATCTTATCTTTGGGTACTGAAGACATTCTAAATCGAAGGCTACAGGCACAAGTATACTACAAAGGACTTGCAACTACTATGAAGCAAGCAAGACAATTAGTAAATCATGGACTAATTTGCATCGGCGAACAAAAAGTAACCATTCCATCATACCCAGTTTCTAGGGATGAAGAAGAGCACATCAAATACCACTCTAGTAGTGAGCTTAATAATCCTGAGCACGCAATTAGAAAGGCAATTGAAGGGCGAAGAGAGAAAGCAGAATATGCGGTAGACGAAGTCGACCCAGAAGCCACTCCAGAGTTTGCTGCTGAAGTAAAAGCGGCAGCTGAAGCAGCACCATCAGTGGAAGAAGGAGGCGATGAGTGATGACTCGTAAAGCAATCGTCAACATCTTTAGTTCGTATAACAATATTCTAATGACAGCTACTGATTTAACCGGTGCTGAAACAATCACCACCTGCTCAGGTGGTCAGATGGTAAAATCATCAAAAGACAGCGGTGGACAATTCGCTGCTACTAGAGCAGCAGAAAAATTAGCAGACGCGCTAAAAGACAAAGAATTCACACAACTAATCGTCAAATACCGAGCACCTGGTGGCAACTTGTCAAATAATACCGGGCCTGGTGCACAAGCAGCAATCAGAGCTTTGACTCGTGCTGGAATGACAATTACAAGAATTGAAGATGTAACTCCAATAGCACACGATGGAACCAAGAAGAAAGGCGGCCGTCGTGGCAGAAGAGTTTGATTTAGAGGTGATATAGTGAAAGCAGAAGTCGTATCAGGATGGCCAAAAAACAACTCGATTAGAATCTCACTTAGCGAGACCGATGCATCTCAAGTAAATGCAATTCGTCGAGCACTAATTTCAGACGTGCCTAAGTTGGCAATTAATAGAGTCAACTTTAGTCAAGGAGTAGTTGAGACAAACGGAGAGATTCTAGAATCGGTTAACGTACTACCCGATGAAGTGCTCGCGCACCGACTTGCAATGATCCCAATTCCAACTTTTCCTGAGGAAGACTTACAGCCATTCGAAACATGTAGCATTTGTATAGACCTAGTTGAATCAGAAAAAGGCTGCCCAACTTGCCAGGTATTATACTCGCTCAATATACAAGGCCCAGCAGCTGACGCCGAAGAAGAACACATCACGGTTTACGCCGGAGATTTAACAACAATTTCTGACCCAATGTTTGATGTCAGAGAAGAACATCGAAAAATCCCACTTACCATCTTGTCAAAAGGACAGTACTTGGAATTATACGCCTTTGCCACCCTAGGAAGAGGTTCATCTCATCAAAAGTGGTCTCCTGCAGCAGGAATTGGTTTTACGGTTCGCAGAGTTGCTAAACTTAACAATGCCAAGAAAGCAGATGTGCTATTTGCTTTGGATTTGAAGACTTCTGATGGCCGCAACATCGATGCAAAATTGTTTGGTAAAGACAAAAAAATTGATGATATTAACACAGTTCTAGATCTTGAAAGAGCCCTACATCAAGTAGGACCTGGAACAGGTAGAGATGCAGATTTCGCTAATGCAATAACCATGGAAGACATGGAAGGTAGTTACATCTTATCCTATGAGACCGATGGAAGCATGAGTCCAGAGACAGCATTTAATTTGGCATTGGATGAATTATCTAATAGATTCACTAAGCTTAACGGCGAAATTAAGACCGCGTTAAAGTGAAATAACTCGTTTTAGTAATGAGTAAATTCAACATCGGCACTTAGATGGATTACTTTATGCCCGTTGTCGGTTACTTTACCAATCACTTGAACACCATTCATTTTTCCTGATAACCAGTTGGTCATTTCTACAGCATGCTTTGCATTTACAGCGATTATCATACCGCAACCCATGTTGAAGGTCCGATACATCTCCCAAGTATCAACGCCCCCAGTCTTTGCCAACCATTCGAATTCAGGATGTACAGGTAACGGGTTATCAATTTCCCAACCAAGTTCGTTATGTAATCTCAAAAGATTCGACAAACCGCCACCAGTGACATGACATATTCCATGTATATCATTAACAGAGAAAGTCGATTCTGCTGACTGGGCTAATTTGATCAAATCAACAACTGGATCACAGTATATTTTGGTAGGATTAAGAAATACTTCTCCTAGTGTAACCCGCTCATCTTCGACAAATCGTAATATTTCTCTACCATTAGATGCAGTTTCAAACGGGGCTGAATCATGATATGAAAAACCTGAATGATCAATAATTCGTCTTACCAGTGAATATCCATTCGAGTGAATCCCCGAAGATGGCAGGCCAATCAACACGTCGCCTGCTTGGAGATTCTCTCCAGTAATTGCTTCATTCTTTTTTAGATATCCAAGGGCAGTGCCAGATAAGTCAAGTTCAGTGACAATTCCCGGTAATGATGCTGTTTCTCCACCCGCTAAGGTAACTCTAGCTAGCCTACAAGCCTCGGCAAGAGATGCTCCAAGTGCGGCATGTACTTCGGGGTCTGGTTTAGGCACTGCAACATAGTCAACAAAAGCAATTGGTTCTGCGCCAACACACAGCAAATCATTGACATTCATAGCCATACAATCAATTCCTACACCAGCCCATTGGTTTAGCAAGGACGCAATCTGTAATTTACTGCCGACCCCATCAGTAGCTAAGGCAAGTAAATTATCGCCAAATTCAATCAAGCCACCAAACCCGCCGGGCAAATCTACCGGCGCACCTGGGGTGCCTGCAGGTCGGACAGATTTTCCTAATGAGGAGATTAGAGATGCTACTGCTGAACCCTCTAAGTCAATGTCGACGCCAGCACTGGCGTAATCCATCTTATCTGTCATAACCCTCCCAGTAATCGGCAGGCAATGAATAAACCGGCTCAAGAGTAGAGTGCCTCAGCAAGCAGGGGCATACTGCTATCCAACCGATAATCAATGCCAGAATGAGTACCTTGAAACTCTTCCCAATGGTGTTTTATACCATATTTGGTTAATAATTCCACAAATACTCTACTGCCGTATTGTATACCATATTGATCAGCATCTCCGCAATCAATAAACAACAATTCTAGCGAAGCTAAGGAATTATAATTTATCTTGACTGATTCAACAGGGTCATATTCTTTCCAATTATTCCAGAGTTCTGAGTCTACAGAACATGTTCTTAGGTCAAACGGTAACGTCAATTTAGCAGTCTTACCATATGAGGCAGACATTGCACAAATCATCAATGCGTGGAAATCATCACCACTCAATTTCTTGCAATCTTTTACGTGATTCAAGAAATTGTCTAAACCCCCAACCCGGTTAATCTGAGTAGCGGTTTTATGGAAATCAGCTTGGTATAGGTTGTCGAATCCAGCATCACCAGAGTGTGATGCTATCGCATGCCACTGTCCAGGGTTGTGTAGTGCATTATGTAGTGCACCATAGCCGCCAGAAGATTTACCGAATAAAGCGAATTTCCCGTTGGTAGAATACCGTTGAGAAAGTTCTTCTTTCAATGGACCATTTAGCCAAGAACTCCATTGGCCTAGAATCGGGGAATCAACAAATTGGTTACCTCCCATAGAGGTAAAACAATCAGGCATAACCAGTATAGTCGGCCTCATCAAACCATCATTGACTAATCTTTCATGTCGTTGAGGGAGTGTTTCTGAAAAAGCCCTCCAACCGGCCCTTGCTAGTCCAGAGGAAGTAAATGGGGCGAGGTAAATCATCACAGGTAAGCGCTCGCCTCGATTAATTGCCTCTTTACCTTGTACTGGAATATGGACCAAGACCTCTCTTGTAAGTGGGTCACCTATTGAATTAGCAAGTAATTGTGAGTGAAATGAAAACCGTTCAAGTAGACCCATTGTCGGGGTGAAATTATGTTCGGGCATGATGGGGCTAAAGGGTCATTACTGATTTGTTAAACGGTTCCGTAATATTACAATGGACATGACTTTTTAGCCCGTAAAGCGCTTACAGAACCGACATACTTTCCAGTGGAAATGCAGGGGTAGTAAGAATCTACAGAAGTAATCATATACCCTCGACGAATAGAATGACAGTCTACCCAGACGGAAAAGGTGATGTCAGTGTTGCAAGAGTTTGATTTAGCGGCGAGATGGACGTCGATGATTCAGGACCTGTACGCAGAGGCTGTACACAATCTTGCTCAAAAATGGCCCGACGAACAATCTCTTGAGGTTTCTTATCGGCTTATTGAAGGATTTGATGATGATTTTGCTCAAAACATCATCGCACAGCCGGACTTACATTTTCAAGCAGCAAATCAAGCATTACGCCAATTTTTACAGGATGAAGGCCACACTTCGATGTATCCGTTTGTAAGGATTGTTCACCTACCAAGCGACCAAGTTAGAACAGTTTCTCAACTTAGAGCCGATGATATCAGCATGATGCTATCAATCGATGCTATAGCGACTAAGATTTCTGGGGTTAGGCCAAGGATATATTCCGCATCTTTCTCGTGTGCATCTTGCGGTCATGTTACCGATGTAAAGCAACCAAATGAACAAGAATTGGTTGAACCGATCGAATGTTCACAAATCGATGGAGGATGTGGGCGTCCAAAACGCCAAACTAGATTCATACTACAAGAGGATGAATCAATACTAATCAATTCACAATTTATCGAATTACAAGAATCTCCAGAACAATTGAAAGGAGGCATTCAACCTGAAAGAATTATTTGCATAGGTGAACATGATATTGCCGGAAAGTTAAATCCAGGAGATCGGGTAAAGGCTAACGGTGTGCTATTTATCCGTTCTCAACGCAAGGGCGGAAAAGACACTCCAGTATTCGATATATTCCTTAGAATACATTCATTGGAGCGGCAAAATGTCCCCCTTGAAGAGATTTCAATAACCGAAGACGAGGAACTTGAAATCAAGGAATTAGCTAGTCGATCAGACATTTATGATTTATTCAGTGGCAGCATTGCCCCATCTATCTTCGGGATGTCTTGGGTTAAGGAATCATTAATGCTGCAATTATTTGGCGGGGTCGCCCGACTAAATCCAGACGGTACCAGAAATCGCGGAGATATTCATATTTTGTTAATGGGAGACCCCGGTGTTGCGAAATCACAACTGCTTGACTATATGTCAAAGATTTCTCCAAGAGGACAGTTCACTTCTGGACAATCAGCATCTGCAGCAGGTTTGACTGCCGCTGCGGTGCAAGACTCTGCAGCTGACGGCAGGTGGACGCTAGAGGCGGGTGCACTTGTTCTAGCAGATCTTGGTCTTGCAGCAATTGACGAATTCGACAAAATGAATGAAGCAGATAGATCAAGTATGCACGAAGCAATGGAGCAACAAACCATCTCAATTTCTAAGGCCGGAATTAATGCCAGCCTGCGAACTAGATGTGCAGTACTGGCAGCAGCTAACCCAAAGAGTGGTAAATTTGAACCGGTTTCAGACATCCCTTTTACCGCGCAGATAAATCTAGCACCACCATTAGTTTCTCGATTTGACATAATTTGGCTGCTTACCGATACTGCTGAACAAGAAAAAGACGCTAAAATTGCTCGACACATCATTAACAACAGGTTGCTAGGAACCAGTGAATTATTGGTTAATCAAGGTACTGCGCCAGACCCATCTAAGAAATCCTCAGCCGGAATGAAAAAATCTCAAGAAGGTGATGAAATTCTTTCAAAAGACTTAATCAGAAAATATATTGCTTATTCAAAGCGAGTTATCCATCCAAAGTTGGAAGAAGAAGCAAGGAATAGAATTGTCGCATTTTATGTTGAAACAAGAAAGAAGGGCGGCGAATCATCAGACAGTGTATCAATTACCGCAAGATCTCTAGAAGCTGTTGCTAGGATGGCTGAGGCGAGCGCTAGGATTCGTCTTTCAGATGTAGCCACAATTGAAGATGTTGAACGAGCAATTCGCTTGACTAGAACTTGGCGAAATGAGTTAATGGGTGAAAATTTCGATGAAACCGCATTGCATACAGGCAAAAAAGCAACTGCAAGGAATAGTGAAAGAATCTTATTAGACATAATTGGCGATCTCCAAGCCGCTTCAACAGACAATATCAAAGTAGCAAATATAATCGATATATTTAACGAGGCTCAAAGTCATAATATCGATCGAAGTAAAGTGGAAGATATGATTGAAAAGATGATTAGAGAGGGGCGTTTAATGCGCCCTCGTGGTTATGATTCGATTCAAAAGTTGTGAATAATCAATCGTTGCTATCTTGAATGATGAACTACTGGGATTGGTATGGCGGAGCCACATATCACCGAACCCGAAGGTGATGTAGCAGATGCTAGTAATCTAAATCCTCAACAATTAGGGTTTATGTGTGGTATCGAGGTTCACCAGCAATTAGCGACCGGAAAATTGCATTCAAGGCAACCAGGTGATTTGTATGATGTTACAATGGACAGTCTACCTGCAGATTGGCCTAGATTTTCAAGAAAACTACGGGCTGCACGTGGGGAAGGCGGCCGCATTGATATTGCAGCTAGATTTGAAAGCAAGAGAAATCGATCGTTTGAATATGTCCAATCGCCTAATTCAGGACTAATCGAACTTGACGAACAACCACCACTTAGTCATGATGATGAAGCATTGGATATCGCTTTGACTACTGCGGCTTTACTTGAAGCCAAACCAGTCACCTTGTTGCAAACAATGCGCAAGACGGTCGTAGACGGGTCAAATACCAGTGGCTTTCAAAGAACAACACTTGTATCAACGGGCGGTGAACTGCAAACAGACAGTGGCCCGGTTGGAATTTCTGTATTATTGTTGGAAGAAGATAGTGCTAGGAAATTGGACACCTATCAAACCGATACTGGAGAATGTGTAATCTACAATCTAGACCGACTTGGACTTCCGCTAATTGAAATCGCCACTGATCCAGATGTTAAGACTCCAAACCATGCAAAGGAGACTTCAATTGCTCTTGGAAGAACACTTAGGCAAACTAGGAGGGTGCGAAGAGGACTTGGTAGCATTAGACAAGATCTCAATGTGTCGTTAGCCTGCGGGGATAGGATTGAGATAAAAGGCTGTCAAGATTTAAACTGGATTCCAAGAATAATTAGACTAGAAATGGCTCGTCAACTCCACTTTTATCGCTTAGCAAATACTCTACGTGCTAAGTTTTCATTACCAGCCTTGCCACCAGATAGAAGACTTGATGATGCAATGGTTGAGGCAGAAGTTAGCCAAGAAATCGC
>CEQW01034181.1_pt1 | contig 16881 bp, 14 predicted proteins | sample 530891 | NCBI WGS metagenome assembly CEQW01 (sample SAMEA2621066, study PRJEB7988) | marine metagenome | biome: marine biome (ENVO:00000447); feature: surface water layer (ENVO:00002042); material: "saline water (ENVO:00002010), including plankton (ENVO:xxxxxxxx)" | depth 5 m
TTCAATTTCAAAGTCTTACCTTGGTAGATATATCTTCGCTCTACTAGCCAAGATTTTTTATCGCCAATTCTGAATGGGGGGGGCATATCTGCAACCATATTGTTTGCTTCTTCTTTGGAAATTTGACTGGCTATCTCGGTTCTTGATACACCAATAGGCAATAATTCTGGTCGAAATCTATAACTTTCAAAAGGCGGGTATCTTATCCGTTCCTCCAATAGTAAGTCATCCATATGAATCACTCAACTAAATATTAATTTCATTCCAGCCTTCAAGGCCATTTTTCTAAATGCTGGTACTTTTCTCAACAAGGCCATTCCCAGCGGGACAGGCTTCTCGATATCCCCTATTTGATTTATCAAATTAATGATCTCTGGTTTGGCAAACTGTTCAAAATTATGGTCCAATTCTATGTCCTCACAATCACTAACTAGCAAATTACGTAGGGCTCTTGCTCTATTTTGGTCCTTTTTCATCTTTTCAAAGTGTGATTTAGCAATGTTTTTTAGATTTGACTCAGTCAAATTATTGGAATCAATTGCTAAAGATAATTTATCGACAATCCCATTTATTTGTTCAAATCCCGGTCCAATCCCACCACCAGTGGTAGGTTTTGCCATTCCAGCAGCATCTCCTAGCAACAAGACGCGGTTTTTATATGGCTTTTTTACCATACCACTCGGGACAGGCCCACAATATCTTGCGGTTTCTTTAATATCAGCAAATCTGTCTTCCCATAAGGGATGGTTTAGCAATGAATGGTAACACTCCTCAATACTTTTTCCATCTAAACGGTCTGCAGTAGACCATAATCCAATTCTACAACTGTCGTTACCTGATGGTATTACCCAAGCAAAGAAACCTGGTGCAATAGACGAACCAGAATACATTTCTAACCAACGTTCACGATTCTTATAGCCAACGACTTCAGTTTGAAATCCAATCATTAATTCTTTTGGTTTACCCATTTTGAAATACCTGCGGGTCCATGAATGAGCACCATCACAACCGATCAGAAGTTTTGTTTTAATTTCCTTCTCAACACCCTCATTTGTCAACTTAATAACTACACAATCATCATTTGCCTCAGCATGAATTGGTTTAGAATTTAGCCAAAGGGTGGCGCCAGATAACATCGACTGCTTTACTACACCTTCATCAAACAGTTTCCTACAAACCACATAGGTTCTAACTTTACCACTAGTTCCAACTGGCACTAAAGTCCCTGATGGGCCATGGATTAACGCACCATCGACTTCCTCGAGAATGGTGTCGAATAATCCAACTTGTTTCATTGCATTAGGTGTTACAAGTCCAGCACATTGGAAAGGTCTACCGATTTCTGAATGCTCTTCTAACAATAATACTCGTTGCCCTCTTTGGGCAAGAAGGTTTGCGGCATGCCCGCCAACAGGTCCAGCACCAACGATTACTACATCCCAGTCTGTGCTTGGTGAAGCATCGTCCATGACCTTGTGTGAAAACTAGTGTGTTTTATTGTTGTGGATTAAACTTGACAAAATAATTACTTTTTAGCAAATTTGTAACCGACGGACTGATTTTTCTTCAGATAAAGGATTGCGGTAAAGTTTTTGTTAGTTTTCTTGGAGATAAAATCGTCAAAAGGCCCAATTTCGCCTTTTTCAATTAGTTCTTTAGCGTCTTCTCTAGTAATCTCTCGTTTCGACATCTCACGAGCAATTTGAATTTTACAATCTGTGCCGTTAGTGGCTGGTTGGAAGAATGTTGGAGTTTCAATAATTTCAATCTTAGTCTTTGGGCAAGTTGCTACAACTCCTTCAACTACTGGAAATTTCTTAGCGTTTGCCGCAGCTTCTCGTGGGGGAAATTCAAACTTAACTCGGTTACCATCAAGCGCTAAAAAAGCATTAAATGGCCTGCCTTTCTTAGAAGTAAAGTTTTCCAACAATGGTGATTTGCCTTCGGTCAAAATAACCTTAGCCTCTTCTTCGGTAATCTTCCTTTTACACATTTCATGTGAAATGCCTCTAAATTTACACTCTTGGTTGTCGCAAGCATACATTGTGGAATTAATTCTAATTATCCCTTGGCTACAAATTGGACAATCACACAACTCAGCGTCTTCTTCTGATGATGTTGATTCACCTCCTCCAATAAACTCTACAGTTCCATTTTCCAACATTTTGATACTAGCAGAATAAGGTTCGCCATTTCGATTGAAAAATCCATGTAAATCATTAATGGATTTTTGTTCCAATAATCTAGTAGCTGTTTTTCGGTCAAACCATCGTCCACTGGTGTTTTTCCAAAGAACGAAATCACAACCAGAGTCTCTACCGGTATTTTCACAGCAGATGTAAGACAAGACGGTTTCTTTTAGGGTACTTTGGCACAAAGGACATGGGGCTATTGGTTCGTCATCTTTGAATAGTTCATTTCTGTCATGATTTTTAATTTTTTGAACCATTTCATTAGATATGTCATAGATTAGTTTCATGTATTCTTCACGTGAATAGTCGCCGACCTGCACTGAGGAAAGTTTGGCTTCCATATCGCCAGTCAATTCCGGAGATGTAATCCATTCAACAGGAATTGCACGAAGTAAAAGGATTAATTTTATTCCCCCTGGAGTAGCTCGTAAACTACCCGAACGCGCTCGTTGAATGAAATTACGTGAAATCAATTTTTCAATTGTTTCCGCTCTTGTAGCAGGTGTGCCTAGACCTTTACCCTTCATGGCCTCTGCCATCTCATCGTCATCTATACTGCGGCCTGCATTTTCCATCAATGACAACAGTTTAGCTTCTTTCAGTCTGTTTGACGGTTTAGTAAATTCTTCCTTGAATTTATGCGAGATCATATTAGTTTGAGCAGGATTCGAAGGCAAATTGTTCCATTTTTCTGGGATTGAATTACTCTTTGGCTTAACTTCTCGCCAGCCGGGAGTCTTTAGAATCCTAACTTCTTTAATGAAATCATGTTCAGATTTAGTGGTTGTTCTGGTTTGAACATCCCATATGGCTTCAGGATGGAATGATGCAAGGAATTGTCGAGATATCAATTCATACAATTTTCTAGCGTCATTACTTAGGTTGCCTTGTGGTAATTTACCAGTTGGGATTATTGCATAGTGATCCGAAACTTTGGCATTGTTAAAATTTCGAGATACGTTTTTCAAACCATTTTTAGTCAGTCTCTCACTATGAGCAGACAAAAACTCTTGCGCTCCAAGTTGCTTGATTGTCTTGCCGATTGATTCAATCATATCTTCGGGCAAATGTCTTGAATCTGTACGTGGATATGTAGTTAGTTTGTGCGTGTCGTACAATTCTTGAGCCACTGATAGTGTCCTTCTAGATGTCCAAGACCAAGTGCTATTAGCCTCTCGCTGTAGAGTAGTCAAATCAAAATTTAGTGGTGGATTTTCTTTTGAATCTCGATGTTTTTGTGTTGTAAGATAATCACCTTTTGAAGCAATTAAATCTTCAAGTATTTGCTTCTCAGCCTCCATGGTAATTCTATGTGCTTTGGTTAATGGATCATCTTTATCTTCGACATTATTTCGTCGCTCCCATCTTGCACTCCATTCACAATCACCTGATTTAAATTCAGCTTCCAATTCCCAGAATGGTTTTGCATCATGCCCTAAAATCTCTAATTCTTTATCAACAATCATTGCCAAAGTGGCTGTTTGTACTCTACCAAGGGACATAGAAGTGCCATCATTTCTGCCGGTTCGTAAGAAGGTGGACGCGATTCTAGAACCATTCATACCAATTATCCAATCAGCTTCTGCCCGACTAACTGCCGCATCTCTAAGTAATGAGTAACTTTCTGCGTCCTGTCTACCGTCATAGGCTTTCATGATTGAGTCTGGAGTCATTGATTGGAGCCACATTCGACTCATTGGGATTTTAGACTTAGCAAATTCAATTATTCTTCTAAAGATAAGTTCCCCTTCTCTTGCTGCATCACAAGCATTTACTATTTCAGTGCAGTTTTTTGGAGAAATTAATTTTTTGATTGCAGTAAGTTGCTTTCGATTGTTACCTCTGCCGCTATTTGGTTTCAATTCAAAGGATGCAGGAATAAATGGTAGCAAATCTATACTTTTTCTCCAATCTTTAAGCCGATCATCGTATTCTTCAGGGGTTTTTAACTCTAACAAATGGCCTACAGCCCATGTCACAACTATATCATCGGAGAGCCAATGTGTGTCGGTTTTTTGCCCAACACCCAATACTTTGGCAATGTCTTCAGCAACACTGGGTTTCTCAGCGATGATTACAACTGCCATGATTAATGCGGCACAACCGACGATACTTGAACCCTCTCTAGGAGTGACATTTGTATAGATACTTTAGTATCTAGTAAAAATTTAACGAAATTTTATTTGGAAATTTTGCCAAGCGAATTCCTAAATTTTCTTTCATCCCACCGTCCCTCTTGGATTGAATCATCGCAGCCAATACATCCAGGATATCCTGCATCGAGTAATTGTAAACAGGACTCAATTACAGCACTGAAGCCGGTTTCTTTCGTCATTTGCACCCAACAGACATCAATATTTGGCTCTATCATACCTATCTGTATTATCAATTTGTTAAAACCCTCAATTTTTTCGAAAACTTGGATAGTGCTTGCTTCGCTAACTACATGTTCTGGAAAATTTGTTCGTTGAGGAATATGGTCTGATATTTTATTTGATAATTGATTAATCGAATCCCCAAATTGTTCATCTGCATAGATGGCTAGATTTTCTAATCTAACGGTTCTTCTTGCTGCCTCTCTGACAACTGGCCATAGAGGGTGATTCATCTGCACATTTGGGCCAATGAGGGGTAAGTCTTGAATGATACCGTCATTGTGGGCAGTTCATGGGGTTACCTTATCGCTTGTTTATCCGCCCCACGTTAAAGTTTCAGGATTCTGAAAAAGCCCACTACAGGTCGCTATTCTTTCTGAAAAAATTATCTTCTTATTCAGTTTCTAGATTTGCTTTGAGTGCGGTTTACCAAACTAAACATGATTTACCAGTCAATGTTTTTGGCCACTACTACAAACACCCTTTTGGCCTTGCAGCAGGGATGGATAAGAAAGCAGAAGCATTACTTGGATGGCAAGCAATTGGCCTTTCTTTCGCAGAAATTGGTGGTGTGACAATGCTAGAACAATCAGGTAATCCAAAACCTAGGATGTTTCGTTCTGACAAACATAAAGCCCTAATAAATCGAATGGGATTTAATAATCCAGGTTCAGAAAAAATCTCACAGACTTTGGATTTACATTTCAAGAAACATGGCCCGCTAAAGGTTCCACTATGGGTTAATCTAGGTAAATCTAAACTCACTGAAAACTCAGATGCTCATACTGATTATTCTACAACTATGGATCGATTATGGGATTATGGGGACCTTTTCGTGATTAACGTTTCATCACCTAATACTCCAAACCTCAGAGATTTGCAAAACCAAGATGATTTGTCAAAAATCATAGATTCTTGTATGAAAGTTAATGAAAATAATTCCAAAACAAAGAATATACCAATCAAACCTATTTTAGTAAAAGTAGCACCAGATATGTCTTATGAACAATTAGAGCTCATAGTAAAAACAGCTATTAAATCAGGTTGCTCAGGAATAGTTGCCACCAATACAACTACTTCAAGAGTAGAACAACTTGATGAAAAAGATGCTAAAACTATGGCTGAAAAAGGTGGGATGAGTGGACTTCCTTTGGTCGATAAATCCACTGAATTCATTCGATTGATATATCAGATGACAAACGGTAATCTTCCAATTGTTGGAGTGGGAGGAATTATGAACGCCGAACATGCATGGCAGAAAATTACTGCAGGTGCAACATTACTTCAGGCGTATAGTGCATTTGTTTTTCAAGGACCCAGTATTAGCAAAGATATTGTCAAGGGCTTAACCAAAAAATTACGCGAACACAATTTAACATCGATACAGCAAGCGATTGGATTAGATCACAAAGGAGATGATTAACTGTTTACTAGAAGGACTAGGTTACTAATCTCTGGGGGATTATTAACCCTGATATTAGTTGGAGCAGTCATACTACAATCCCCCGAGCCAACTAGAACTGTTGATGAGATAATGGACTCTCCATCACAGTATGTGGGAGATGAAATCTCAATCCGTGGAGAAGTGTTAGATGGTAGTATTGATAACGCTTCAATGAATTTTATCTTGCATGGCAGTAGCAATCAAATCTTAGTTGACTTCGCCCAAGCATCTGTCTCAAACGGACTAGACGACAATCGTACTGTATATGCTAAAGGTGTATTGAAATATATTGATTCACAATATGTTTTTGAAGCTGAAATAATCAAAACCTCCTGTCCTTCAAAGTATGAAGAATAAATTAGATGGTTAACCGTTCCGTTAAAATACCAATCATGGCAGGGCGTAGCGGGATAGGTGGGGAGCTAGGCGTACCCTGTACCACAAATCGTCTTTACGGTGGGCTGAAAGCCTTGGGGCGGCGAGAGCGGCTCTGTGGTTTCTACACGCGGACGTTGATGTCTCGCCCCTACATGACTCGGGTGTCATGAACCGTATCCGGAGGGAAACGGGAAATGAATAACTGGGGAATCAGGTCAGGCCGGGAACGGAGCAGCCCTACTCGGAGCCATGGGTGCTGTGGGGTAGCGGGATGGAGAAAGTGTGTGGGCTTTGCTACAGAGGACGAGCGTCCACCCAAGGAATTCCCAATTAGATGTCAAATATTACGTCACAAATCCACCCTGGGCCAACCATTTCTGGTATGTCTTGCTGACTGCCAACAAAACTTTGTCCTTGTTTGAGCTGTTTAATGAAAAATTCATGGGATGTTACAGCCTTTATCTCTAATTCTCTATTTATTTCTGATGATTTAACCCAGGACACTTGTGATTTGCACAACATTTCATGTTCATTAAATTCTATCATACATTGAGCATCAACCAAAAACTCTCCATGAACCTCTAGTCGGTAAAGCACCTCTTCTAACCAGATTATCATTAAAGATTCATAATCTGGTTCGGTATTTATGGTAAATGTTACATTCCATTGAGAAGTATGACGAATTTTCTGATTTAATAATCGATTTTCATGGTCTGAAATTATCAAACTTTGCATACCAATAGCCGTTTCTTTGAATAGATTAGCCAAATTATTAGAAAACACTCGCAGGCCAATGTCTGCTGTGGTTTCTCGAGTCCAAAAACTCATATCGACCCTCAGCGTTTGGAAACTTGTAAATTCCAAGCAATTTCACCAACGCGGTGAATCAAATCTTCTCTACTTAATGAAAAAGAATCTGTTGCCTCTGCTCCAAGTATACATTCACAGGCGGCATTTGTTAATAATGCCGTATCTGATACATCAAAACCACTAGAAATTGAAACAGCAATTGCCACTACTGCAGCGTCAATTAGGCCAATTATTTGTCGCAATTCTGACAACGTACATGGTGCATGAACAGTTTCTTGATCTTTGGAATAAATAGTGACACCGTTTCCACCTGCTAGGACGACCAAATGTTTCCAGCCGTAGGACTTTACCAGAGATTCAGCAGCCAATCTATCATCGGATTCACCTATTCTGCGTTTCATTAATTCAAAACCTCTTGATTGGAAAATAATCCAATCGACATCATGAGTTCTATGTAGTCCAGTTAATTTTGGGTCGGCAATGATTGGTATGTTGTTTTCTTTTGCATGTTTAGTTATTCTCTCAACACCTTGGTCATAAATTACACCTTGGCCATAATCTGAGAGTATGACACAATTTACCTCTGCCAAGTTTGCAATCGCTTGGTCATATATTGCCTCAAGAGCAGTTTCTGGAATGGCTTCATCGCCTTCAACATCCCACCTTAAGAGTAGTTGTTCACCTTGAATTAAGCTCTCCCGGCTAGCTAACATACGAGTTTTAACCGTGGTTGTACGTCCTTCAATAATAGCGATGCCAGAGGTTTCAACATTTTCATCTTCGAGATATTCAATAACTCTAGATCCGGCTTTATCATCACCTACAATACCAAATAATCTGCCTCGATAACCCATTGATTCTAGTCCACGTGCCACGTGTGCAGCCGCACCTACATCCTCTTCTCTGTGTGTTTCACGCAACACAGGAACGGGTGCTCTTGAGTTCAAATTGTTAGCATATCCATGGATGTAACAGTCTAGCATTATGTCGCCAATAAGTACTATGTTACCGGAATTTTCTTCATTTAACTTTTGAATTATTGAGTTCAACTTGTCATGTTGTTGATGTTCTGTATCAGTCATACCCATAGTTGTCCCCTCATTGTTACGCAAATCCTAGTTTCATTTTATGCTGTCGCGAATTTTAGCGAGTAAATTTGCGTGTTCACCATCAGTAATATCTAATGATTTTCTTAGTGTAGTTAGCATTGCATCCTCGTCACCAGTAATAATGCCATCATCCATCGCGGTCTCTAAGGCCGAATAATAAGTTAAGATATGTTCAGGGTACATCGGTTCTAGTAACGCTTTTTCTAATAAATTATTATGCATTTCTCCGTCTATTCCATAAGCCACTCTAAATGTCTCTAAGAGGGCATTTTCTTCTTCGATAATTTGTTCATCCACTAATGCTTGTCTTAACATCTCCAAATAAATTTCTTCCGGAGGTGGAATGTCAATTGCTGTTCTTGCCTCTTCAGATAATCTTCTAACCCTTTCCGGATGCATCCCCAAAAAGTCAACTACTTCAGTGATTAATTGGTGTTCATCATTGGTAATTTTTCCATCTTCCCACGCCCTTGCAAACATTCTTTTCATTAATTCTTCACTTGATTGTGCATCCAGTGATGCTTTTCCAGATGGTTTAGCGATTGAAGTTATTACTGGTTCGGTATGGTACCTCAAGTTCCTATCAATGTGGGAAAGGATTTCCAGAATTCGTCGATTATTCTTAGGTATATCATTTATCGACGTCGGTTCACCATCAAATTCAATTATTGTAGATAGTACATTTTCAACTACCAATTTACCTCTTATCTTTCCTTGAGTAGTTAATGAATACACCTTCCTTCGCTGTCTTCCACCAGGTACATGTCGGTTGGTAACCTCAATTTCATTGGATTTTTCTAACCTCTTTAAGGTCCGAGGTACGTGTTTCCTTTGTACATGTACTGCGGCTGAAATACCAGCTTGGGTAAGTGCTACGGGTGCTTCCCATTGATTACTTGGTAATATATTGTCATACAAGTGAATAAGCATCCGTTGTTCGGTGGTGAGGGACCCTAGAAAACCATCTACCATTTCCCCACCGTGTAAACCTTGTACCAACAAGCAAATAGTACCAGCGGTACTCCGTTTGTATAATATGCCAGTCTATTGACCGGGTATTATGGCCCGTCAATCTCGGAAGTTCAATCCCCGAGTTAGAACAAAACGTCCAATTGGTTTGGTAGATGATGACGATCAATCACCATCAAGTCCTCATCCAATGCCTCAAGAGATAGGTTCAAGATGGTTTTTACCCAATCCTCTCGGGGCTAGGCTCCAGCAAAAGAGCGGCATTGGTTTGACGTTAGATGACGGCATTGCTCTTGATCCAATTGAAGTATTGTTTTGTCATTGGAATCGACACATACCTGTTACAAATCAGTGGGTAGAGGACATGATTAGTCTTGATTCGGATTTTATCGCTAAATCAGTTATTTTTGATGTTGCCCGTTCTGGTGGTGAAATTGTAATTCCAATTACCAATTTTTCTGAACAGGTCTATTGTGAGGGCACTTTTGCGGTTAAGTGGCCGAGAAATAAATCTCATTTTTCAACTAATCCCGTTTCTCAAATTCGTTGGTTTTGGTCATTTCATGATGTAGATTGGGATTCACTGAATCAATGGGTCGCTGATGTGGAAGAGTCTGGCTGCATAGCTGAGGTGTTTGTAATTGATGATGAGATGGATATCACGATGTATCGAATAAGTTACGATCAACTTTCAGGAAATCAAAAAACTTGGGAGCAACTAACAAAAACTGAAATATCACATATTGAAAATTCGTTGTCACATAGAATTAAATCATCCTCAGGCGTTTTTTTGAGTAACGTTAACCATTGGCCTTTACCATCATTTGGTGTAGAATATCTGTCCGGTATTAATCTAAGAAATGAAGAAATTGATTGGGTTGAATCGAATCTGTCCGGTAACAATTTAGATAACTCGTTGTTTAACAAACTAGCCAATTCGGGTTGCATTCTAAGGCCGGGTTTCAAGTATGGATGTAAATGGCGAGTTTACGATGATGAAGTCGGTAAATCTCACGCCCCTTGGTTGCTCCAACCACTAAGTGATGCACCTTTTTCTTGGGAGGGTATTTGTTTATCGGTTAGACTTGCCGAAGGCGTTCACAAAAAATGGGTTTGTGCAATTCCAATAAATGATGACTGGAAATTCATGAACATCAAGCGTTGGCTACCAGGAAGAAACTAGTCGTCCAATTGTCTTCCCCATGCATCCAATGGTTTGTCCTCGGTAACGAATGATGGTTTTATCGCCTCGTCATCATCCGTCCGCCCGGTTTTTGCTGCAGATTCTCTCATAGTTAGATAAACCCATAAAGCAGCGAATAATAATGCCAAACTAATCATTTGGCCGGGGCCTATGAAATCATTAATTGATTTTAATCCATCACTTTCTGCGGTTAATTCAATATCAATAACCCAAGAATTCCCAGCACTGTCTTCAATTTCCACATGGCCATTGACAAACATATTATTCGATAGCAGGTTATTATGGCTTATATCGATTGATAGTAGATCATCCTCTCCATCTAGGGCTATTGTGTTTGAACTTGTGGCAATTCTGGTTAATGCTCCATCAATATGAACTTCAAAAGTTTGACTACCTTGGCCGGTTGATTGAATTGGAATTAATATCTTCGAATCAGAGTTAGCAGATATTACCGATTTATATTCCCCGTTGGCTGGAATTCTTGATAAAGTTAAAACTTGAGTATCAACATCCAATGCTTCTACCCCGCAAACCAATTTCCCGGTAAGTTTAGTTAAACTGTTAGGGTTGCTTACGGAGTTGAATGTAAGCGTTAATTTCTTCTCTATACCGGCGTATAATTCATTATCAGAGATGGCAATTAATCGCCCGTCTGTGGATTGTAGTTGGTTTGATATTTGACAATCAATAGTTGATAATAGTGATAATTCAATTGATTCGTTAATCAACATAGTAATTGAATGGTCTGGTAAGTTGCCGGTTAATTCAGATTGACAAGAGTCTGATTTTATTTTTATCACCGGTTTAATTTCGATAGATACTTCTGCATACCAGTCTACTAAGAAACCATCATGATTACGTATTTCTACTCCTTTGCTGCCAAATGTGGTTCCGTTAGTAAAAACATCACTAGCATCACCATCATTCATTCCTTGTAGCAAATCTTGTCGCCCATCTGCTTCAATGATTTTTAGATATGGTCTTTGATTATCAACATTTAATTCATTATCATCAAAACCATCTACAGAAAAATCTTGGTATGAAACCAAAACACCACTTGCAGGGAGTAAATTATCATACACATTATCGCCCCGATATTCAATCCAAACATATTCATCTTGACCTATCATAATTTTATAGTTCACATTTGAGTTTTGTCCAACATCAAATATTAATTCAGGCCCTTGGCAAAACCCGTCATCCTGTATCCAGGATAGGTCAACAACCTGATAGTTATCCAGACCGATTGTTTCCATAGTAGACGACATTGGTAGTGCCGGCTTGCTACCTCCACCATTCCAATTACCACTTGCCATTATACCCCAATCACCAACACCTTTCCAAAGTGAACTTTGTTGACCATGTGAAGGATACAAATCATACGCACCCATTTGGTGCAACATTTCATGCATAGCAGTACCAAATCCGGATTGGCCAGATCCTAAACCTGCCATAGTGTAATGGCCAACTTTCAATCCATCTCCAAGGTCTATAATTTCATCCAGTGTAGTGAAGTGGCTCCAGATCCGATTTGAGTTACCTCCTACTTCTTGGCCTACAGTTGTGTGTAATATTAGTAATCTGTCAACATAACCGTCTGAATTTAGGTCATATTTACTCCAATTCAACTGATTCTTGTTGGCATTTATCACCTCACTTGCCAAGTTCATTGGTAAATGAAGACCATTGTTAGATGAATCTCTTTCGACACCGTTATCACCGCCATAATCTGCTAAATCGCCATCAGCTACAGCCACAGTTTGGTGTATGTCGATTGACAAATTTACATAATCATTAGATAATTGGCTAAAATATTCTTGCGAGTGTGGGACTAATAATTGCTCAGCCTGAGTTACAGCGGAATGGGAGTCCATCATTTGGTCTTGAAAGTTTACGATTAATACTGGCCAATTTTCATTTTGCTGAATACCAAGAGTGTTAATTTCCTCTTGATTTTTACTAAGTGAATTATTTTGCAACCAATCTTCAATCTGGTCTTGATTAAAAAATGAAATCAGTGATGCACTGAGTAGTAAAATGATTAGTGGTATACCCAACCATTTGTCTTTCATCAACCATAGCAAGAGTCTGCTAGGTATCAAATCTTGGGAGTTATGCTAGATTATTTGATGAAAATTTTACTTTTAGTGGATGATATTAGCGATTGAAACTTATTGACAAATTGTTGGTTTTCACATTGGTATAGCAAGATGTTATCCGGCTGATTATACATTAAAATCCTCAACAAATCATCCTGCTTATCCTGTTGACTACATACATTTTCTATATTTGTATGAGGAAAATTTAGCGTTGAATACTGCTGACCTTTGCAACCACAAATCACATGCAAATAAGTCACAATCTCACCACGCGAATCGAATTTCTCTTCCATGCCAATCTGATATCTTGGGGCTTTAGTCGTCCACGGTCTGCACAATAATTCGATTAGTAATATGCTAGATAGAGCCATTAAGAGTCCGTTTGTGGTTCTTTCATAAAACGATAATAGAGTCAACATTATGACAATTCCATAAACTCTTATTCGCCACCAATTTGCGTTACTTGAATCCATGTTCCCAGTTAAACCAGAGGCAATCATAACTGATGCAGCGAATACTACAATCATTTCCATCCATATTATTGCAGTGGAAAATCCAATCAAATTTATGACGTCATATTTTGCTACAAAACCGTAATCAGATTGTATAGAATGTCCAAGAGAAAATAAATATGGTAAGGCAATAAATAATGTGAAGTATGATACTGCAAGGAATATGAACGGAATTAAAATTATTGATATTCTCAATAACTTTCGCTCACTGCTAGTTAAACCTGGTTTAGCAAATGACCAAAATTGATGACTCATTAACGGCATTACAGTGGCAAATCCTAGTATTGCAGAAGCAAGCCACCTTAATTCAGACCATTTCTCAGGTTGGTATAGATTCAAACATTCAACCTCGCACGGATCTAATTTTATTATTAGATATTCTAACACAGAATCAATATTTATTAGCCAAGGAATTGATACTATTATCCAAGTGAAAATAAGTAATCCACAACGAGCAAACAATTCTTCAGTGTGTGATTGAAGCCGAATATTTGAGTCGGTCCCCAAATGGATTGTCAGAACATCACCTTCAAACTAAATCAGTGTATTGTTTTGGAGCTCTAGCCTGAACTACTGTCCGATATACGCCAAAAATAGCCCATAGCATCAGCATACCAGTTACCAAGACCACTCCCCATGCTTGTGATGAGTCTAACGCCCAGGCAAATAATAAGATTGTAACAATACTCAAAACTCCTCTTCTAACTCCTTGAGGCACGGCAAGACTCATGTCTAAGTGTGGTGGCCCTCCACCGAATTTTCGTTCATAAAATTCACCTTGTACAACTGCACCAAGGATAATTATAGCCAAAGTTGTCCAATAAAACAGATTTCCATTGTTGAAGAAATCATCCGCAATACCTTCTTGGCGCTCAGCCTCTAGAGCAGCAGGGTCCTCGACAGCGACAAATAATGAATCATAATCACCGACGCTTATTGTTCTAAGGTCACGATTTGCTTCATCATCTTCGTAGGTAGAATCGGGCGCACTAATCGAGAATGAAAGAATATTCCACAAATCTCCAGCATCAAATTGCCCATTGCCATTTACTGCATTACCAACTAATTGGAAAGCTACACTACCGGTATCCTCAGATGGGGCAGTCCAACTAACTACCCAATTGTTGCCAACCTCAGATTGTGATAAAGCGCCTGGTTCGTCATCAACAGTTTTACTTCCTTCACCTGGTGTTAGAGTTCCACTATTGTAATCCCACAGCATGTAGCCGCCATCCGCATTAGTAGCATGTTGTAGATTTATGGTGAAGTCATAAGTCACGCCCAACGAATAAGACCTTGGGACTCCTGAGATGGATACCACCACTTCGGTTGACGGTGCACCATCGCCGTGGCATGTACAACCCGTTTCAACAACTCTATCCCCACCATTTAACCATGGCGGACCATTGGGATTAGCGATTACAGGAGCAATAAGTAGTAGTGCCAGAATGGCAATTACAGCCCTTGGTTTTAGCCTTATCACCGTCTCACCCACTTTTTGGAAAATTTGCATACCTTTGAACATTGCCTTAAATCAAATCTAAAAACAAGTATCATGATTCCTTTACTGCGTTGTTCAAAGCGGTCATCATTTTCTTTCCATCGCCAAACATCATCATGGTTTTGTCCATGTAGAATAAATCATTGTCAACACCAGCATAACCTACAGACAAAGACCTCTTGATAATAACTACAGTTCTTGCCTGATCTGCATCAATAATGGGCATACCAGCAAGTGGTCCTTCACCTGTTCTTGCAGCAGGGTTTGTTGTATCGTTAGCGCCTATTACTAGAGCAACATCGCAATCTGGGAATTCAGAATTAATCTCGTCCATTTCAATCAATTGTTCGTATGGAACATTTGCTTCGGCTAATAGAACATTCATATGACCAGGCATCCTTCCTGCTACTGGATGAATCGCATAACTGACTTCAGTATCGTACTTTTCTGAAATTAAATCAGCAAATTCCTTAACTTGGTGCTGACATTGAGATACCGCCATACCATATCCAGGGACAATGATGACTTTCTGAGCACCATCTAGCATCATGGCAACTTCATCTGCATCGGAACCAACTTTAGTTCTAGTTAGGGAAGCTTTTTCTCCACTACCTCCATATGATTTGAATAATACGTCTGGTAATGTTCTATTCATTGCTTTACACATTATGAAAGTCAGAATTAGTCCCGAAGCACCAACAAGAGAACCAGCAACTATCAATACTGAATTACCGATGATAAAGCCAGTAAATGCGGCTGCGATTCCAGATAGAGAATTTAGTAGAGATACCACTACTGGCATATCTGCTCCACCGATTGGTAACACTAAGATAATCCCAAGTAAGCTTGAAATTCCAATAATAGCCCATAGATAGTCTGTGTTTCTAGGATCATCAATGCTTAGGTAAATCAAAGCAAGAACGGTAAGCATTAGAATTACTTTGACCGGATTTAGCCAGCTTGGTCCCCATGTAGGCGTATTTAGCCACTTTCTTCGACCGCGGTCATCTTTCTTTGAAAATGGGATATAAATTCCACCTTTTAGTTTGAACATTGCAAGCAAAGAACCGGTGAGTGTCATCCAACCAACTAGCGCGGATAATCCCGCTGCAATCATGATTACTTGTATATCTAGGCCAGTTGGGAGTGCAAGGCTAGTATCTTCTATGTATCTCCATGATTCTGATAACGCAACCAATGCTGAAGCAGCTCCACCAAATCCATTGAATAATGCGACAAGTTCCGGCATCCCTGTCATTTCAACTTTGACAGCCATCCAATAACCTATTAGTGAGCCAATCACTAGACCGGCGATAATCAATGTCCAGTTGGCTGGATCATCTGCTAATTCCATATCTAATATTGTTGTTAAAACTGCAACTAGCATACCCAATGCACCAAGTTGATTGCCTCTAGGTGCAGTTCTTGGATGCCCTAATTTTTTTAGTCCAAAAATAAACAGTGCTGCAGCTATTAAGTAACCAACATCAATCCATTCATTGAATTCCATATTAAGCACCTCTGTTTTTCTTGCCAGCGATCATATTCAGCATTCTGTTAGTAACAGCAAACCCACCTACCACGTTTATCATAGCAAGAACTACGGCAACAAAAGCCAGTATTCCTGATAAATCAGTATTACCACCCTCATAAGCTACATTTGCGCCAAGCAGAGCACCAACAATACTGATTCCAGAAATGGCGTTAGCACCACTCATTAACGGAGTGTGTAGTGTTGCAGGAACTTTGGTTATTAATTCAAAACCTAAGAAAATCGATAGTACAAATAGCGTTATGCTTCCAATTAATAATTCTGGTGTCATTCTAATACCCCCATTAATCTTGTCTGCTTTTGATGCATTTCTCCATTCATACATATTAGCACTCCACCCATTCCATTGACGTAAAAGTCAGATCCTTCGGGAGCACCAAATAATATGTCATCATCATCAGCTAGTACGACTTCACCTTCGTTCACTAAAGAGGTGATAAATGTGGTCAAATTATTGGAATATAGCATACTTGCCGTATTAGCAATAGTACCAGGTAGGTTGGATGTTCCGACAATAATTACTCCATTTTCCGTAACATGGATTTCTCCCACTTTTGTATCTTCACAATTTCCGCCTACATCGGCATTCATATCTACTATAACTGCTCCAGATTTGAATGTCTTTACTGCTTCACTAGGTACAGTGATGGGGGCAGGCCTGCCAAAAATTCTGGCAGTGGTGATGATAATGTCAGCATCTTTTGCCACCCCACACACAGTTTCGTTGACTTTCTGA
>CEQW01063675.1_pt1 | contig 15763 bp, 8 predicted proteins | sample 530891 | NCBI WGS metagenome assembly CEQW01 (sample SAMEA2621066, study PRJEB7988) | marine metagenome | biome: marine biome (ENVO:00000447); feature: surface water layer (ENVO:00002042); material: "saline water (ENVO:00002010), including plankton (ENVO:xxxxxxxx)" | depth 5 m
GTTTGTATTTTAGCTCGTTATTTCTGTGTGAAAGACTATTTTTTTTATAAACAAAAACCTGATTTTGATGATAGGGAATACTCTAAGAATAAGGCAATTTTAATGTCCTCCTACGTAGTAGGAGAACTATGCCCAGTGGCAACGCGGAGGGGAGGGGGCTCTCGATTTTCCTCGTCGCTATGATGATCTTACCACTATTTCTGTCCATTTCACAAACACAAATAAGCTCTCAGGAGCTTGATTCTGGAGTTTCCTCGAAGAGTTCGAAAGATTTTGGCGATACTGATTTCTCTACCTTTGCGCTCCCTGAGATAGAGGACGAAACACACGGTTGGGTAACTGACAAAGAAAATTTTGGAAAGGCTTTCCTCTTTAACAGAGATGCGACATACTTGCCTATTTTGGATTGGAGCAAAAGAACTGGTGAGTCCACGATTGTTGGTTGGCATGTTCTAGCACATGACTACCCGATCCCCTCTGATTGGAAAGGAAAGCTGGAGTCTCTGGGAATGGAGTGTCAGACATTTGTTGCACCGCATGGTTTCCACTGTGATGTTCCAAAGCTAACCCCATATCAATTGCATGACGTAGGAGTAGTCGGAGCATTTAGGCTCGATCCATCCGACAAAATTGCTCCGGACGTCATTGGTGCCCTGAATGGGACCCCAAACGGAGCTATTATGCAAGAGAATAAGTTCGTAATGACTTTGGTCCTTTCTGGAAATAATCTTCTCAGAGAGCTTATTGAGACTGGAGTGGAGGTTCTGGACTATCGTTCTGAAAGGATAGCAGATGTTCTAGTGAACGACAAAGAAGTTGAATTACTGATTTCCGAAAGCTTCGTTGAATGGATAGAGCCTAGTTACCCCTCCCAACTGGACAATCAGGCGGCAGCCGATATAATCGATGCTGATTGGGTAGGGGATGTGTCAAACATGGTCTCTAATGGGGGGTCCCTAACCGGTGAAGGAATCATAGTTGGGGTAATGGACTCTGGACTTGACACTGGTGTTGAGTGTAATAGCTTGGCGCACTGCAGCTCGGTAAACAGCGGAATACATTCAGACTTCGCGGGTAGAATCATTGGGATGTCCTCCTACACTTGCACTACCTGCACTGACGGGCCGAACGATCCGAATGGTCACGGTACGCACGTAGCTGGTTCGGTGCTCGGAAATGGAGCAAACTCTGATACTGACGGAGTCGATGGGAGCGATCACAGTGGGGTGGCTCCGGATGCCCACCTGTTCATGCAAGGAGTATATGCAGAAGGAGGGACTTGTGGCGGTTCCAGGCTTTGTCCCCCCTCTTACGAGACCTTTCTAACTGAGGCACACAATGCAGGAGCTAGGATACACACAAACTCTTGGGGGACTGGTCCCGATTCCACTAGCGGTTGCAGCGGCTCGCAATGCTGGAATTACTACAGTTCAGCTAGTCTGGAACTCGATACGGAAGCCAACGACTTCGAGGATCTTACAATACTATTTGCCATGGGCAATGATGCTATGGACTGCTCCTACAACTCGTTCGATCAGCTAACTTGTAGCAGTGGCAAGGATGGGGAAATAAATCTTGGAGCGCACAATAGGCAAGCTACTGCAAAGAATATACTATCCATTGGAGCTTCCGAGAACTTCCGATATACTCTGGATCTATATTCCATACCTTACAGGAATTTCTGCACGTTTGGGGGTTACCCTGCTGCTTCTGGTGAGTGCCCCCACCCCCATACTGATGAGAAGTGGAGTCAGAGCCCGATCTTTACAGATACAGGAGCGGATGATCCCGAGGGAATGGCTGCATTCTCGAATCGGGGCCCTACTGCCGATGGTCGAATAAAACCAGACCTAGTCGCCCCGGGTACCTGGATAATATCCACTAGATCTAGCGAGGCGGACGAGAGGGTTGGTTATGATTTGTCAGGAGGGATGTATACCCACAAATATGGTACGTCCATGGCAACCCCGATTACAGCAGGATCAATTGCCTTGGTTCTAGAATATCTGAACAACATTGGAGCTTATGACTGCCATCTCCTGCAAAATCCCCCAAGCAGTGACTGCCCTGACTCTGCGCTGATAAAGGCGATAATGGCCGCGGGAGCACATGACCTAATGGGGCAGTACAACTCAGGCGGGGATGGTGAGAACGGAGCTGTGGAAAAGGCGCCAAATAACCACGAAGGATGGGGCAGGGTTGACCTCCAGTCGGTGATTGGAAGCGGGTTCACGGAAGGTATCGATATTGCAACTGATGAAAGTCATTCATTCAAGCTCACAATCCCGGACTCTGGGATTGAGCAATTCAGAATAGTCCTAGCATGGAATGACCCTCCCAACTCCCCTCTTACTACATCCCAACTTCGTAATGATCTGGACATCATGTTGAAGAGCCCCAGCGGAGTAATAGAGACTTACTCTAACGATGCTGTAAACAATTTAGTTGGAATAACTGTAGACGGTACTCCTGAAGCTGGAGATTGGGAGGTTATCGTAACCGGGGTTCAGGTGATCGACTCCGCTCAAAAGTACTACCTAGCATCTAATGAAGGAGTCATCACTGACATGAGGCATCCAGTTTCCGATGGATTAGTCAGCCCAGGCTTCCAAGCAGGTTCTATTTTTACGGAGACCACGATGAGTGTTGGAGGAAACCACATCTGCGCGATTCTTGATGATAGCTCTCTTCAGTGCTGGGGAGAGAACAGCAACGGGCAGCTAGGGGATGGGACCACAATAGACAGGCTCACGATGACTGAGGTATCTCTACCGACCGGCAGAACCGCAGTTTCAGTTAGTGCAGGACACGATCACACCTGTGCCGTGTTGGATAATGGCGAGCTGGTGTGCTGGGGGTCGAATGAGTTCGGCCAGCTAGGGGATGGAAGCGAAGAAGACTCTAATGTGCCCGTATATGTTGACGGGCTTTCTGGAGTTCCTGTTCAAATCTCATCGGGAGGGGCGCATTCTTGCGCCATACTCAACGACGCGAGCATGGAGTGTTGGGGGGCCAATGATGGTGGGCAACTTGGCGACAACAGTTTCGATGATAGCGCGAATCCGGTATCAATAGCTCTCCCAGAAACTGTATTGGGCATGTCAGCTGGTGCGGGTCACACATGCGCAGTTCTAAGCGACTCCTCACTACATTGCTGGGGCAATAACGAAAATGGACAGCTTGGGGATGGTTCTGCACCATCAGATAAGAGCTCGCCAGTCAGCATTACTGTCGGTGGAGATGCGGTGGCAGTTTCGGCTGGAGGTGCCCATACATGCGTAATCTTCTCAAGCACCAGTAAGAGCCTGAAATGCTGGGGTGACAACTCATTCGGCCAATTGGGTGATGGTGGGACGAATCAGCAAAATGATGCCAATTCGGTCTCAGCGATTCTCACAGGGATTACGACACTAGAAATTGGGGCAAAACAAACATGCGCAGTTGACACCACTAGGATGCTTCACTGTTGGGGAGGGAGTTCGGAGGGTCAAGTTGGGGACGGAAGCACATCTAACCAAGTGACCTCGATTACTGCAATAGATCTAGGGCTGAATCTCGGTGCTCTTTCTCTAGCTTCCGGAGGGTCATATACATGCGTAGTAGCGACAAATGACCTAGCGAGGTGCTGGGGTGGTTCTGGCTCCGATGGAGGTCTTTCAATTGGTAGTTCACCGGAAGAATTCGAAATTCCAAGGTGGTCATATGTTGGATCCTCTGAAAGAGACTGGAACGATAACGGAGATTTGAATATCTTCGAAGTGAATGTAGCCTCGGATATGGATGGGGATGGCTTTCCCGTGGGATTGGACAGTGATGACACGAATCCCACAGTTGCTGCTAGCTGTGGCACGGGAGAATATGGGCGTTTCACCTGCAGGCAAGCTACTCCCGGTTACTACGTCAGCACACTCGGAAGTACCGTAATGACGCCAACAACCCCCGGCCATTACACCGACACCTACGGGGCTACCGATCAGTCCCTCTGTTCTCCTGGAGAATTCCAAGAGCTCCCAGCCCAGACCTCCTGCGAAGATGCCAGACCAGGATACTTCGTTTCAGATCCTGGGGCATCAGAAGGTACGCCATGTCCTGCAGGAAAATATAATGACGAATACGGTCAAATCTCGGCAGATGCCTGCAACTGGGCTGAGGCGGGGCACAGTGTCCCAGTGCTCACGCAGGTTTCGTCGGGAGCACTACACAGTTGTGCGATTCTTGACGATGGATCTGTTAGCTGCTGGGGGGAGAACAGCAACGGGCAGCTAGGGGATGGGACCAGAACAGATCATCATCAACCCGAAAAGGCAATCATGCCGTTGGGTAGAACAGTGTCCGAAATCAGCTCTGGATCATACCACTCCTGTGCACTAATGGACGACGGTTCTGTCCGATGTTGGGGATCGAATGAGTTCGGCCAGCTAGGGGATGGGACCACTTTGGAGAGGCTGACTGCAGTCAGTGCTGATCTTAGTGGAGGAGTCGCTCTCAGCATATCAGCTGGAGAGTCCCACACATGTGCGGTCATGGAGGATACGAGCCTCATGTGTTGGGGCGATAACAGCAACGGGCAGCTAGGGGATGGAAGTCGTTCGGAGAGGCACACTCCAATAAGCGTACCATTGGGTGATGCGGGAGTGCATGAAGTCTCCTCTGGTTCCTACCATACGTGTGCAATAATGGCAGATAGGTCATTAAGATGCTGGGGTGACAACTGGCACGGCCAATTGGGTGATGGTTCATTTAGTGATAAGCTGAGTCCAGTAGATATCGAAATTCCGAGCAACAGCAGTGCAGTGACTGTTGATTCTGGGGCATTCCATTCCTGTGTTGGCATGAACGACGGGTCAATGTACTGTTGGGGATACAACTCGTATGGGCAACTTGGAAACGGAGGAACTACGCGAGCGGGGATTCCGATGCCAGTACCACTTGACTCCACTCAATCCCCAACAGATATCCAAGTTGGTCTCTTCCATTCATGCGCACTATTCGACTCTGGAGAGATGTCTTGCTGGGGCGACAACGCATATGGGCAGATAGGTGATGGTACGCCGATATCCGGTGGTTGGCACCTTCCAAAAACCTTAGTCCTAGATCACGAGGTGCTTTCAATTTCTGTGGGACATAGGCATTCATGCGCCATACTTACAGACGCCAGTCTGCAGTGCTGGGGAATCAACTCGAAAGGCCAAGTAGGAGATGGTTCGACCACTAACAGGTATTCACCTACCGTGATAGACCTGGGGCATGGATCGAAAGAACAGCTCCCCTGTTCCCCCGGAACTTACCAGCCTAATTCCTCACAGACCTCATGCATTCTAGCTGACAGGGGTTTCAGCGTCCCTTATTCGGGAGAACTGGAGCAAATCGGTTGTACTCGAGGTACTTACTCCAGTCTGAAAGGGCAAGCTACTTGCACTCTAGCCTCTCTAGGGTTCTATGTTTCAGAGTTCGAAGCAGTGACCCAGACTGCCTGTCCCGATGGACAATCTACTCTAAACCTGGGTTCGACAAACTTCGATAATTGCATGAACGACTTCGACGGGGATAAGATCCCTGATCAGTTTGATAGCGATGCAGATAACGATGGGGTTCCCAATACCCAAGATTTCGACTGGTTAGATCCGAATATTTCTGCTGACTCTGATGGAGATAATATCCCTGACAGTATAGACCTGGATGACGATAATGATGGTTTCAACGATACTGAAGATGCCTTCCCAAATAATCAAGCAGAGTGGAAAGACGGCGATGGGGATGGCATAGGAGACAATACAGACAACGATGATGATGGGGATGGCAGATCCGATTGGTTCGATGTATTCCCTGACAACCCAGAGGAATGGTCCGACTTTGACGGGGACACGTTCGGTGATAATGCGGATCCGGACGACGACAATGATGGACTGTGCGATGATCCAAAGGATTCCTATGAAGGGAGCCCTCCTGATCTGGATGATGATGGACTGTCAGACTGTATCGCACTCCCCAATGGAGACGCATTTCCTCTCGATGAGTATAATTGGTATGATACCGATGGAGACAGCATAGGAGACCAGAATGATACCGATGATGATAATGATGGTTACAATGACACTGTTGATGCATTCAGCCTTGATCCTTCAGAATGGAATGATACAGACGGTGACAACATAGGTGACAATAGGGACCTTTTCCCCAACGATTCGACGGAATGGCAGGACTCGGACTCTGACGGAATAGGGGACAACACTGACGAGTGCCCCTATGAAGCCGGAATTAACCCCTCCATGGACAATATGATCGAACTGATTGCTCTACCAGGAAACGAGTTAGGGTGCCCTGTGAAAGTACTTCCCGGGGATGATATTGGAATAATAGAGACTGATAGCGGAGATGGGGCAGAAATTCCCTCCTCGGAAACCGCGGTAGACACCGACGGAGACGGCATCTCAGACTACTATGATGTAGACGACGACAATGATGGTATTCTGGACATAGTTGATGGAGATCTGGGAGCAGATGGATTCGGAGTTTGGAGCAAGGACCCAGGGAGGCCTCTGAGCTCTGAAGCATGGATAGCAATTGTATCGTCCATCGCATTCATAGGATTTATGGGTTACAGGGCAATCAATTGGAAGGATAGGGGAGTCACGAAACTCAGATCCAAAAGAATCAGGATCCAATAGATTGTGGTGCAGGGGGCAGGATTTGAACCTGCGAAGCACTACGCACTGGGACCTAAACCCAGCCCCTTTGACCACTCGGGTACCCCTGCTCTGTCCCTTGCGAATAATTACCCACCAAGAAGGCAGCGCATACGCGTCTCGACCCCCATAGGGTCATAACAGGGTCTTTGCGCCCCTCAAACTGGCAAAAATGGCACGAATAGGGATTCTCGGACTAGGCAACTGGGGGACGGCACTGGCTCTTGTGTGGTGCAAGGATGGACACAATGTGCTTGGATGGACCGTCGAGCAAGATGTATATGAGTCGATGATGAACTCTAAGGAGAACAAGAAGTACCTGCCGGGGTACAAAATCCCAGAGATGGACTGTACGATGGAGATTACCGATGTAACTGATTCTTGTGAGATTCTGGTTCTGGCACTTCCCAGCTCTGTGATACTTGGAGTGGTGGACCTGCTTATTCCAAATCTGAGGCCATCCCATCTGATTGTTGATCTCGCCAAAGGTCTTGCACCCTCCTCAGAAGGGGGCTCGGGATTGATTTCCGACGCAATAGAGAGAAGGCTTTCGGACGCTAGCATGTCGAACCAAGTTGTCGTAATGACAGGTCCTACTATCGCTCCGGAAGTAGCTAGGGGCGTGATAACTAACGCCTTGGTGGCTTGTCATGATACGGTAGTTGCAAAGAGGGTGGCAGAGAGGCTATCAACCGATTCTCTAATTCTTACTCCCGCTGGAGATCCGGTAGGAGCCGAGCTATGGGGCGCGTACAAAAATTGCGTCGCCCTAGCATGCGGACTAGTGGACGGTTTGAAAGACACAATCGGAGGTGACAATTTGAAGGCCGCAATGGTGCTGTCCGGCTACAGCGAGGGACTTGGACTTCTAGAGGAAATGGGAGCTGATCCGAATACGGCTTTCGGACCAGCGGGAATTGGTGATCTCTACGTCACAGCAACCAGCCCAAGGAGTAGGAACAGAACTCTTGGAGAGATGCTGGGCTCAGGAAAGGGCCTGGAAGAATCTCTGGAGGAGATGCACATGGTTGCCGAGGGAGTCAGGGCGACAAGGATGTTCCTACACAGATCCGCAAGAATTGGCTTTCAAACGCCATTCCTAAAGACACTGGGGTTGCTTCTGGACGGGGATATCACGGTAGAAGATGCAGTGAGAAAGATGGCTGGAGCGTATGAGGTAGAATAGTTAGTAATTCATGGTACTCAGATTTACCTTTTGTTTGGAACATGGTGACTGATGCAATGATCTAATGATTTTATTGAATGTGGCCTTGACATAATATTATTACCAAAACATGGTCAGGTTTCAGTTATAACCTCACTGAGATTATGATCCTCCGTGAGTCAAAAAGTTACAGCATAGAAATAACAAAGATTCGTATAATGGGCATTGTCAAGTATAGAGTGAGGTGGTGGTAATGCTGAAGGGTCCGAACGTAAGGGTGAATATATCGGATATAACCTCATTCACTACTGACAAAACGGCGTCTTCCCATGCAAATGGCGAGTCATTAATGGATGGGATTTGTATGGTTTCTATGAAGCTAGACTCAGACACAAAAGAATCAGTTGAGGCCCTAACCAGCGAAGGCATGTCAGATTTTGAGAAAAACGAACTCGTCTCTAAACTACGAGGTTTTACAGGGGGAGAAGTATTTGAGTTTTCGACTTGTAACAGGGTCCTATACGTCGGTTTCGGCGTGAAGGCGGAAGAGTTGATCCTAGCTATCGAGGAAGTTATCGGAGTCTTTGCAGCACCGTTTCGGAAGTCAGACGGAATGGCGGTTTGGAGAGATTTAGTGAGAATATGTAGTGGTCTGGACTCATTTATTGTAGGTGAACTTCAAGTCATGGGGCAATTTAGAGATGCTGTCTCTTGGCACAAGCAAAATAACCACATTTCATCGGTTAATTGTGCGCTATTTGATCATGTCATCGCTGCAAACAGAATCGTACGAAAGGAAATGGGTTTCGATAAAACCGCGGAGTCGATGCTTAACTTGGGTACTAACGCTATGGCTGAAATGATTGATGGAAATAAGCAGCTTAACAATCTCGTTCTTGGTTTTGGAGAGATGGGGTCCAAAGCAGTAGAGTCACTCATTCAACAAAATCAAAAGTCCATTACAGTAATATCTCGCGACCCTGAAATTTCCTCTTCTCGATATCCCTACCTATCCGAAAGATGCGATATTATGACCCTAGAACAATGGGTCGAGTCAGCTGGAGAGGCGGACCTTGTTATATCGACATTGAGGAATAAAAAACCAACCTTCACATTGAATAATCCATTTCCTAGAAATAAGAGTATTACTGTAATGGATTTCTCATGGCCATCCTCCTTTGCCCCCGGTAGCCTACATCCTGAGGACACTATCTACGATATGGAACATTGGATTCGTAGATCTCGGAAACTTGGGATAGATTGGAATTACGACGAGACTCTGGAAAAAGGGGAGGAAGTCATCGCATCGGTCGAAGATAACTTCCAAATGGCACTGAAAAACCTGTCACAGGCGAATTTTCGCTCTTTCGTTTATGCCAAGATGGACGAAAAATCGCAAATATGGGAAAGCTCGAGTTCTATTCTCTCGAGCGAGAGGGCGCAAATCAAAGCTTTTTGTAGAGAGATCGCGGGCTGGATTTGCCAAACCAACGGAGAATTCAACCTATCCGATCTCAATGATTTCGTAACTGGAACGACTCGAAATCTGAGCGATGATTTACTCAATAAACTCGCCAATGACGTAAATGAAACTATCCTGTCCATGGAAGGAACCCCTAGTGAGGGGGCCTGAGTGTGAAACCATTGATAGTAGGGACTAGGGGCTCGAAACTGGCCATCCTCCAAGCGATGGAAGTTGAAAAGCAGTTGAAATTGAGTGGAATTCGGTGTGAGATAAAAACTCTGAGCAGTCTTGGTGACAGGTCATTAGGAGGTGACCTCTCATCCAATGTTGGTCAATTCGTGCATGGAATTGATGAGGCTCTGATTGAAGGGGCTGTCGATATAACTGTACATTCAGCGAAGGATATTCCCATTGAAGGGATGAGTGGAGTCAATACTCTAGCCTATACGGAAAGAGATGTGACTAGCGACCTCATCCTGGCTAATGGTATCGAAGAGTGGCCAAGTCTTCGTGAAGTCCTAGAGTCTAGTCGATCGAAAAGCCTAATCTCGATTATGAAAAGTGTACCAATGAAATCTAAGATTGGAACTGTTGCTGGACGGAGGCAATCTTTCTTGCTTAGTTCCAGACCAGATATCATCCCCATATCTGTCAGGGGACATATCGAGACTCGGATGAATAGGCTGATAGAGAATCTCGTTGACTATCTAATATTGGCCGAAGTAGGCATCAGCCGTCTTTACAATGCAGGCCATATCACCAAGGAAGCACTCGAATTAAAGGCCTTGAGGATAAAAGAAAAGGATTGGCCAACTGCTCCCGGCCAAGGCGCTATTGCTGTGAATTGCAGAGTGCAAGACGAGGAAAGATTTTGTGAATTACGAACTATATTGAATCATATACCAACTGAGGAGGATGTGTCAAAAGAAAGATCCCTATTGGGCTTGATTGGGGGCGGTTGTCTTTTTCCCGCTGGAATAAAGTCTGAAGGCGGAGTGATAACTGCCGCGATATCCCCTAAAGATTGGAGGACTCGTTACTCTCGGGGTGATACTTACAAAATCCATAGATATATTGGTGATACTGAGGGATTTAATTTTACATCAAATGAGGCTGAAGAAAAGCACGTACAGAGTTTTCCGAAAGATTCTCCAAAACTCGTCACCACACTTACTTCAGACAGGCTTACTTCCCAGCTAAGAAAAGAAGGTGTGCCGACACTAAATGTGCCTGTGGTTAAACTGAGGCCCTTGATTGATAACTGGCCAGTTAGATTTCTGGAACAATTTGGAGTTAGGTCAAGATGGCCAATTCTAGTTCTTACTTCCCCATTTGCGGCTAAATGTGCTGTGGAGGTATCAAAGATAAATCCAGAAATTGGACAAATAGCATGGCTTGCCCTCGGAGAAGGCACTCACAAAGCGTGCTTTGAGGAAGGCGTTACCGTTTCGCATTGTGGGATGGTGGGCAATAGCGAGCAGTTATTGGAATACATAGTGTCCAATGTTAAACGCGAGACTTCTTTGTACGTCCCTAGATCATCAAAATCAGACTATCGGTTCATTGAATCCCTAATGGAGAAAGGGTTCGGTGTAGAGCATTGGATTGCTTACGAAAATATGTCGATTACCCCCGATACCTGTTCATTAAGTGAGGAGGATGTCCTGCTAATCTCTTCCTCGTCTTCGGCTGAATCGTGGTCTAGTAATAGGTTGAAGGTTCCAAAAACTGTGTTATCAATGGGGAAAAGCACCACAGAAACTGTTGAAACAATACCTTATTTCGTAGGATGTGAAATCATAACTCTGGAGGGGCCTACTGTAGATTACATCACAAGTTTTTGGAAATCGAAAGTGGAGGGGCGTGAAATTGAAGATTAGGCCGAGAATAAATAGATGGACAGAATCCAGAAGAAATCTGGTTTATGGTCCATCGATCGCTGAGTCGCTAGTGCAACCGCATTTTGTAGTAAGTGGTGAGGATGTCAACGAAGAAATCCCAGGAATGCCAGGAGTCAATCGTCAATCGAAGGACGTACTGGTAAGAACGATTGCTGAAGACGTCTCAATGGGTATCGCAGCACACATGATCTTCCCCGTAATGGATGACAATGAGAAGGATCCCCTAGGCACAAGGGCAGCAGATGACGAGATGCCGTTACAACTAGTCGTAGGAGATTTGAAGCAGAAATTTGGCAATGAGATAGTTCTGATGACTGATGCTTGCCTTTGCACTTCTACTGACCATGGACACTGTGGGCTTTTGGACGGTCAGGATATCGTCAACGACCCCTCAGTCGAAATGTTGGTGCGCATATCCTTGTCTCATGCAAGGGTAGGTGCCGACTATGTCTGTCTCTCTGACATGATGGATGGCAGGGTTGGTGCCGTCAGGACGGCATTGGAGAAGGAGGGTATGAAATCGACCGGGATAATGTCATACTCTGTCAAATACGCATCCTCGTTCTACGGCCCTTTCAGAGATGCTGCATCGTCGGCCCCAGCATTTGGAGATCGTTCAAGCCATCAGATGGATGTAAGGTCGGACTATAGAGAGGCAATACTAGAGGCCAAAGAAGACGTCAAGGAAGGTTGTGACATTTCGATGGTCAAGCCTGGCCTCTCTTATCTTGATGTCCTCAGGGAGGTTGCAGCTAATATCGAGAGGCCTGTGGCGGTCTACAACGTAAGTGGTGAGTATTCCATGGTTATGAGTTATGCAAAGGAAATAGAACAACGAAAGAGGGTTGTCCTAGAGGTCCTTGGATCATTCAAAAGGGCCGGTGCTGACATTATTGTCAGTTACCACGCCAGAGAGGCTGTTCGCGAAGGCTGGGTCTAGGTTGGTGTGATTGTGGAAAGGCCCGTCTCAGAGTCACTGCATTCAGAAGCACAAAACCATCTTGTTGGAGGAGTTAATTCTCCAGTGAGGGCGTTTAAGTCGGTCCATGGAAATCCAGTATACTTCAAGGAGGCAAGCGGCGCTACGGTTATCGACGTGGATGGTAACCAATATGTCGATTTCGTGCAGTCATGGGGCCCGCTTATTCACGGCCATTCCCATCCCCAGATTATCAAAACAATAGCAGAAACGATGTCTAAAGGGACCTCATTCGGGGCCCCTCATAAGGGAGAGATTGAGCTCGCTAAGAGGGTTAAGCAACGATTTCCGCACATTGACATGGTGCGATTTACGTCATCGGGGACTGAAGCAGCAATGAGCGCGGTAAGGCTAGCTCGTGGAGTAACTGGCAGAGACCACATAGTAAAGTTTGATGGCTGCTATCATGGCCACATAGATTCTCTACTGGTCAGTTCTGGAAGCGGGCTTGCCACTTTCGGCATCGCCAGCAGTCCCGGTATTCCGGATTCCACCATATCGACCACTCTTGTTTGTCCGCTAGATGACATAGGTGCTCTTCGTTATCTGTTCGAGGAGTATCCAGGAAAGATCGCTGCGGTCCTCATCGAGCCCTTGCCCGCGAATAACGGTCTTTTGATACAAAGGAATGAGTTTCTCGAACAAATAAAGGAAGTGTGTGAGGAGGATGGCGCTCTACTGGTCTTCGACGAAGTGATTAGTGGGTTCAGATTCAGAAATGGAGGATATGAGGAGGTTTGTGGAGTCACTCCTGATATCACCGCTTTGGGGAAGGTAATCGGAGGGGGGCTTCCCGTTGGTGCCTATGGGGCTCGGGAAGAGGTAATGCAGCATTTGTCTCCGTTGGGACCCGTCTACCAGGCAGGAACACTCTCAGGGAACCCGCTAGCAATGGTAGCTGGCAGCTCGACATTAGACCTCTTGGATGAGGCAGCCTATGACTTGCTAGACTCTTTGGGAGGGACACTTGAAGATTTGGTGGTGCCCATACTCGAGGAGAAAGGAAACCCATTCAGGCTTGTTAGGATGGGGAGCCTTTTCTGGTTCTCACCGGGGGATGGTGAACCACCTAGGAGGGCAGATCAAATCCCAGCCGCGGCAGGAGAGGTTTATGCCGACCTGCACAGAGGGATGCTGGCGCGAGGATATATGCTGGCGCCATCAGCATATGAGATCGGTTTCCTGTCGACAGCTCACAGTGAAGATAACATCACAGGCATGGCCGCAGCGCTAGAAGAAGCACTTATCGAGATCGGTGATTAAATGGAAGGAAAGGAGAGGTTGCTTGCCGCTCTGAATAAAACCGAGGTCGACAGAGTACCTGTTTGGTTCATGCGTCAAGCAGGAAGGCATCTCCCAGAGTATCGAAAGATCGCGAAGGAGAAGGACTTTTGGACAAGATGTATGGATGTCGATATTTGTAGCAAAATAACACTCCAACCTTTGGATAGATACCCGGAGATTGACGCTGCAATCGTGTTCAGTGACATTTTGACCCCCCTGCCTGCTCTCGGTTACGAAGTTAGATACGGAAACGGAATTAGAATTGACAAGTTTGATTTTGAACAGATTGATGACTGGGCTGATTTTAACGCAAGGAAAGACGCTCCCTGGGCCGCAGACGCCCTCGCTGAAATAGGCGAATTAGGAGATACCAAGGCTAGATTAGGTTTTGCAGGTTGCCCATGGACAATCTCGATGTACCTGTTATCGGGTGGTACCGGAGACAAGGACTTTCATAGCGCTAGAGCGAGTATTTTCTCCAATACAAAAATGGCTGACGAATTGCTTGGAAGAGTAGCCGACGTAGTCGGGGACTTATTAGCTGACCAAGTCAATTACGGAAGAGCTGACGCGGTCCAATTATTCGATACCTGGGCTGGATTACTTTCGCCCGAGCAGTATGAGAGGTTTGGAAAAAAGGCGACTGCTCGTGCAATTGGAGTCTTCAGAGAGAAAGCTAAAAACGACGTTCCGTTAATCCACTATGCTAAGGGTTCCGGCCATCTACACGAACAAATCCGAAGCCTGGATATCGATGCAATATCCCTCGACTGGAGGGATGACTTATACACCAACAGGCGAGACTATGGTAATGATTTAGCCATACAAGGAAATCTTGATCCATCCTACCTACATGGTTCTCAGTTAGGCGCGATCGACGCCGCTAGAAGTGTATTAGAGAAGGCTGGGAATCGTCCAGGACACATTTTCAATCTGGGTCATGGGATGACTCCAGACTCCAAGATCGAAAACGTCGAGGCAGTTTTGAAAACCGTTGCAGGAGGAATCAAATGAGAGACCGAATGGTGAATATGGTCAGAGAAGTTCAGGACGATATTTGCAGTGTGATATCGTCTATCGATGACTCCGACTATCGGGAAGACGAGTGGCGGAGGGAAGGAGGGGGCGGAGGGAGGAGCCGAGTTTTCTCCTCGGGCTCCGTCTTCGACAAGGCAGGCGTAAACGTGAGTATGGTACACGGTACGCTGAGCGAGGAAGCCGCGGCCGGGATGGGCGGGGGAATAGGTCCGGAAGGGAACCTAGAGTTCTTTGCTACGGGAGTCAGTCTTGTGTTACACCCAAGCAACCCGATGGCCCCTACAGTTCACTCAAACTACCGATATTTCGAAAGAGGGGACAGGGAGAGCGAGGGAAGCTGGTGGTTCGGAGGCGGTGCTGACCTCACTCCCTCTTATTTGTTTGAGGAGGATGCTAGGCATTTTCACTCTGTCTACAAGAAGATTTGCGGGCGGCATGCTATTGCTGACTATGAGAGATTCAAGGCCTGGTGTGACGAGTATTTCTACAACGCCCACAGGAAGGAAGGAAGAGGGGTCGGTGGGATTTTCTTTGACAATCTCAATGAAGGGGGAAAGGACGCTTGCTTTGATTTCGTCAAGGAATGCGCGGCTGGCTTTCTCGAGTCCTATATACCGATCTTGGATCGCAGGAAGGAAATGCATTACGACGACGAACAGAAGGTGTGGCAGAGGATTAGAAGAGGGAGATACGTCGAATTCAACCTCATCCATGATAGGGGGACAAAATTCGGACTAAGGACCGATGGTCGAATAGAGAGCATACTGATGTCCTTACCCTTAGAGGCGAGGTGGGAGTATTGTCACGAGGTGGCTGATGATAGCGATGAGGAACGTCTGCTAGCAGTCCTGAGGAAACCGAGAGATTGGTCCTAGGCTTGGGTTTGATATGTATACCTTGGAAGACTGGATTCGTCATGGTGATGAGCTTAGGAGACCACTACTCGTAAGCCAAGAACTACATGAGTCGGATAGTTTGACAATAGTAGGGGGCGGATTGTCCGGACTATCGATAGCGTTCCGAATCGGGTCTGCTAGGCCTGATCTTCCAATCAAACTACTTGAGAAGAGCAATCGGCTAGGTGGAGTAATAAAAACATGGAGACAGGGAGAGTGGGTATGTGACATATCGGTTAATGCAGTGAGACCCCATCCATCCTTCTGGAGGCTCGTTGACGACCTAGGCATGGAAGATTCCTTCAGCCCCTCCAGGGAATCGGCATCCTCTAGATGGGTGATCCTCCAG
>CEQW01008214.1_pt1 | contig 15740 bp, 10 predicted proteins | sample 530891 | NCBI WGS metagenome assembly CEQW01 (sample SAMEA2621066, study PRJEB7988) | marine metagenome | biome: marine biome (ENVO:00000447); feature: surface water layer (ENVO:00002042); material: "saline water (ENVO:00002010), including plankton (ENVO:xxxxxxxx)" | depth 5 m
TGGCGCACAATCTAAACTGATTATCGATAATAAGTTACAACTTGGTAAACTATACTTTTTGGGTATTATCTCCGCCTTTTTATTCGACTTTATTGCCTCACTGAGCGTAATTGGTACAGTAAACACTGGCGAATTTATGGCCTATCTAATTAATGGCATTCCGTATGATGTAGTTCATGCACTGGGTAATGTAACAATGGCAGCATGGTTTGGAATTTGGTTCTCTGGCCTAATAACTCAATACCAATCTATGGAAGAGATAGAACAAACAGTAGTCGATGGATATGTTATCGGATCATGATGGGCCTTCCATGGCATTGGTTGTTAGGAAAGACCTCAAATTATCTGCGGGTAAGCTTGCAGTTCAATGCTCACATGCTGCAGTATCTTGTTCACTACAAGCCAAGAAAAGCGAGCAAAGAATATTCGAGCGTTGGACTAATGGCGGGGCAAGGAAAATTTGTTTATCGGTAAAGGATGAAGAAGCACTACGAATCCTGATGGGACAAGCAAAATCAGCAGGAATTATCACCAATTTAGTAAAAGATGCAGGACATACCGAAATCCCATCAGGCACTATTACAGTGCTTGGCATAGGCCCCGCCCCTAGAAGAATAATCGATCTATTAGTTGGCCAATTAAAGCCATATTAAGCAGGTGACATCAATGGGGCTGCGTTCATTTATCCACCGACTTACGGCACCAAAAAGCTCGGATTTTGTACCAAATGCTTCGTTTAAGTTGGTATTAGTGATTAATAATGATCTCAAGATGGGCAAAGGTAAAATCGCCGCTCAATCAGGTCATGCATCGGTATCTGCAACGCTAAAAATGGGCTCTAGCAAGCCTAATTTACTCGATGCTTGGTTGACATCCGGGCAAAAGAAAGTCTGCTTAAAAACCACTCATGATGAATTATTAAAACTAGAAAGCGAGGCTGGGAAACTAGGTATCCAAACAGTTCGCATTAACGATGCTGGAAAGACCCAAATCCCTAGTGGATCATTAACAGTTATTGCTTTTGGACCAGCCCAAGACGGCGAACTTGAACAATTAACTGGGCATCTAAAACTACTGTGATTTTCCGCCTAATTCATGAATGATGGCAACTTGGTTGGCTCATGCGCGAGTACAATTCGGACCGAATTGACATGAGAAGTGACACTGTGACACAACCAACAAAGGCGATGCTAGAGGCGATGATGGCAGCCAAAGTTGGTGATGATGTTTTACAAGATGACCCGACAGTCAAGGCTCTTGAAGCAAGAATTGCTGAAATGTGCGGGATGGATTCAGCATTATTTGTTCCGTCAGGAACCATGTCTAATGCGGTAGCAATTAGGGCACATACTTCCCCTGGTGATGAAATTGTAATGGAAAGAACCAGCCACATCTATCAGTATGAGGGTGGTGGTTATGCTGTAATGTCTGGCGTTTCAGTTGCTCTTGTCGATGGTAAGAAAGGCCAGTTAACTCCAGAATTATTAAGCAAGGCGATTAGAAAAGCTAAAGGCAGTTTGGGACACTACCCAGATGGTACCTTAGTGTGCGTTGAAAACACGGCTAACCGAGGTGGTGGAACATGTTACTCCCAAGAGAATCTCGATGCAGTGGCCAAGACAGCGCACGAACATGGCTGTAAAGTCCACATGGATGGGGCAAGAATTTTCAATGCGTCAGTCAAGACCAATACTCCAGTTAGCCGGATGTTGAAAGAATGTGATTCAGTATCCATTTGTTTGTCAAAAGGCTTAGGGGCGCCGGTAGGAAGTCTGCTTGTTGGTTCAACAGATTTTATCGCCAAAGCCAGTCGCTGGAGAAAGATGTTTGGCGGCGGCATGAGGCAATCCGGTATCCTAGCTGCGGCTGGAATGTATGCACTTGAAAATAACATCCAACGTCTGTCTGACGACCATTCTAGAGCCAAGCGACTGGCAACTGCACTAAATGAGATGGATGAATATACTGTTGATTTGAATTCAGTTGAAACAAATATGGTTTACATCGATAGTAAAATGGGGGCTAAGGAACTAATGGCGCAACTATCTAATCACGGAATAGATGTACTAGATGTTGGGCCAACCGCAGTAAGAGCAGTAACCCATCTTCATGTCACGGATGAAGATATTGACAAGGCCATTGAAGTGTTTAGAACCATCAGTGCTTGAAGGCTCATATTCTTCTAGCAACTAGAGCGGCAGAAAATCCTGCAAGCAAAGTAATCATGACTCCAAAACCGGGTACAGATTTAGTCTCTTCATCAGCTTCATCATCCCCGATAGGCATGTTATCTTCGGCGATTGGCATGTTGAGTAAGTACACCAAATGCACTTCTAAATCATCGCCGTCATGAGGTGTTGGAATGGTAATATTTGCAGTTCCCTGAGGGTTACTTCCCAGGTCGGTAATTTGTCGCACTAAATCAAAATAAGTCCCTTGCCCGTTACTTCCACCATCAAATTCAGCAGATTGTTCAACTATCCAGGCATTAACACTCAAAATTGCTTCTGGGTATGCAGATAAATCCGCGTCTAGATTCCAAGTTATAACTCCCATATTCTCTGTTGATGGAGCCCATATAAATGACGAGGATGCCTCACCAAAATCTAGTGGGTTTTGCATCATGTCTCGGTAATCATTAACCAAACTATCAGATTCTGGCAGGCTGCCATGTTTCTTGATAGTTCCATTAATCGCAACTAGAGGCGGGCTTTCAGCACCATACCGCAAATCAAGATGTTGAGTAATGTCCTCAGACCCAAAGCCAGATTCATCTAGATCGGGATTTACATGGAATTCATATTTCTGCAACAGTCCTTCAACTTCCAGCTCATCAAGAGCATGCTCTACTTTAACACAATTAGTACACCAAGTAGCGGTGAAATCTTCAGCAACCGCTGGTAATAAACTAATTTTAGCAGTCTGATTTGATTGGTTATTTACGTCGGTATGTTGGCCGCCAAAGACTGGCCCGTTACTGGTTTCAACGGCAGGTTTTGCCACTGAGGTCGAGGCAGACATCATCACAACAAAGCAGACTAGGGAAAAAGCCAGAACCTTTCGCATATCACTCCCAAGTCAACGTTTGACTTGAACTCATCTGTAATTTGATTATGGCCTAAATATGGCATTTATTATGAAAAACGGCGGTAGTCTTCAATAACTGCCGCCAGTTTGGTGATATGTACGGGGTGTGATGAAGTGGAATTTAACAAAGGAGTCACCATTGAACCCACTCCTAGTGGGCAATTAATACCAGAGTGGCTAGTAGAAGATTTAATTGCAAACCCAAAAGCCGACAAATTGATCATTTATCCATCTGAAAATACCAGAAAAGCTTGGTTAGCAAAACTTTCCGAACACATTTCATCAATCGACACGTCAAAGCATTTGACTCTAAAGCGGTTATTCAGTTCACTTTTTCTCGACCTAAGGCTGCCAAACGTTATCGATAATGACAGTTTATTATTCACACTCGTTCATCAAAATATGGTAAAATGGGCCAACGCTGGAAAGTTCCCGTTTATGTTTACTGCCGCTGAAGATAGGAAGTGGAGCGAGTATAAAACAGAGAGATTACTTCAATTACATAAGGAGTTGAGCGAATTAAAACCTCCATGGAATTGGGACAACGATCCAGGTGTCAAAGAGTTTAGAGCGTTGCTAAAACAGCTTGAAAAGCGAACAAATAAAACACACCCACATTTGATGAAGATTCATTTGTATGATAAACTGTTAACATGCGAAGAGATTCCATTCACATTAAAGGGATTGAGTGGAATAGTAATGCTAGATCACAGCCCAGAATTTACCGAGATGGATAGAGAGTTGCTAAATTTACTTTCAAAAATGATTCCCATTCATCAGCTATGTAACCCTGGGTCTTTTCGTCTAGGTTTCCATGGGGCTTATATCGAGGATGTTGAGTGGTCTACTGAAAAGACGATACCAACCTGGTTACCAGCCCACAAAATGGCTGAGTTAACTGATGAATTAGAATGGAAGTCAGAAGCCGGAATTCAAAAGGCAACTAAATGGCACCGAATATCATTGGAAAGAAAAGAACACAACATTTCTTCGACAGTACAATTAGTTAGTGATTATCTAAAAACTACCCAAGGCGAGATAATTATCGTCGATGCTGCTGCAGATAACAACATAAATTTCTGGACAACGAGGTTGAATGATTTGGGTTTACTTTGCAATCTGCAGTCCAATAGATTACGCGAGCAATCCTCAATCGCTGGTTTGTTGAATGCTTTGAGGATGGGGGACGGTTTAGAATCATGGTCGTTTAACAAACTTAGAAGATTAATCGAAAACACTAGTTTTCCCCTAGAATATTCAGTTCTCTCAGAACTTACCCATCCGTTATTCCCTGATTGGAAACCCCACCCCCATCTAGAGATTCTACAGAATATATCACTTAATTTCCATGTCCTAGGTGGCCCCGGCGCGCTAGAGAGGTGGATGTACACTTTGTCAATTGCAAAACCGGCCCTTGGAAGCGATGAAGCAACAATGGAGCAAAAGTTCGAGGAAACACAATGGTGGTTAGCGAATATTGTGAAAATTTGGACTCCTCTCTGCCATGAGTCAAATGAACTGTCAAAAAAGGATTATATCGGCTGCTCATCATCGGCAAAATTACCATTAATAGAGCAGCCTAAAAATGGTACAGAATGGTTGAATGTGATTTTACAATCTTTAGATCTCACCAAACTGGTTTCACATGAAGCTAAATTCTCTAGAGCAATTCCAGCACTGCAAATTGTATATGAGGAACACCATCGAATTATGGGTGAACTAAATCAATTAGGACTTAAGTTACCGGAAAATTTCAATGACTTCATTTCACATATTTTGAGGATAATAGATAAAACAGAACTACCATCTACAAGAACTGAATCAAAAGATATTGTTATTTTAACTCCCGAACAAGCATTTGGAATGGAAGCAGATTTAATCATTTTATCTGGTTTAGATACGGAATCTTGGCTTATGAAAGCACCTAAAGTGCCGTGGCTTGACACTGAATCAAGACTCAAATTAGGTATACTAAACCAAGATATCGAAATCCGTAAAGCGAGGCACCACCTTAAGCACTTACTAAATGCTGCAGAGGCCGTAGTAATAATGGATAGTACGTTAGATGAGGCAGCAGGACCTTGTGCTCCGCTAGCAGAGTTTTTACAGTATCAAAAGAATCTCGGTGATTTTCAAACAATGAAGAATATACCGTCCTTTGTCAATCCAGATAATTATGATATCGATAATTCTGATAGGCCGTGGAATTTATCTGTTTCAGATAAACCTAAACAGACGGGCTGGCTTACGCCACGACCGTTTTCAATGACAATGTCAACTCGGGGCGCTACCGGTAATCGCTCAGGCGATAGAGGAAGGGACCACATCCAAAGGGCTGGACTAAAATTAGCCAACAACCAAGCTATCAATCGAGCACCGATTTCATTAACTAATCTAGCGAAATCCCACGAATATGAAATTTTTAACGATCGACTAAAACGACAACCAACTCACAAGACTCTTCAAAAAGGGGAATTCCTAGGATGGGAATCCAGAAATTTCATGGTCTCAGTCGATAATTTGATACTACGACCTTCTAAATCCCAAGCTGGAATGGTAACGATTGACGCCAAATCATGGCCACATCTTGGTAAAAAAGGGTCGAGATCGAATAGTCCTGCAATTGATCCCAGACCTTTGCCACCATTCGAATCTGGCAGTGAAGTATTTCAATCCGTAATTGGTAAAACGGCACAAAACCTCAACCAGCAATTTTGGTCTGCAAGCAGAATCCAATCTTGGTTGAGATGTCCACGGGGTGCTTGGCTTGAAAAGCACTTATTAGCAAGTCAACCAGAAGATTCTAGTGAAGATATTGATAGTAGAACAAGAGGGTTATTGGTTCACGAGATTTTGGGTCATATACTTGAAGTGCATGGTTTAGTTGTTGGTGGCTCACCAGCATCCTCGCCAATTCCTATCTTCAAAGGTAAATTAGACACAATTGAAAAATTATGGAATACATCCTTAGAATTTATCCAACAAAATGCTCCATGGTTAGCGCGAAAGAATGCGGTAGCACATCATAGATGTCGCGACATGCTAGGAATCGATTCGAGCGTTTGGCAACAACATCTAGCCGCTGAAATTGTGTTAGAACCAATTGGAAGAATTGGTAGAATGCTTGAGGCAGAACTGGCTCTCAAGAATAGTGCACCAATAGCGTGTGAATGGAACCTATCCTCCAATAGTAACGCTTGTGTCATCACAACTAAACTGAATGACAAAGCGGATTTTACTTTCCGATTATCGGGCAGAATTGACCGAGTCGACGCGGTTTTAATCTCCGATGAAAATAGAGAGCGAGCTAGGAACGATGGTATACTAAACGAACAACAGAGATGGGTTATAATTAGAGATTTAAAGAATATTGAAGGTCCTAAACAAGGTAAACAAGGTAGTCGCCATAGAACTGCGATTTTTGATGAGGTTCAATTGGCGTTATATGCTAGAGCATGGGAATATGCCAACCCAAATGATCGAGTAGTCGGGGTAGGAATAAGCGAAGTGGGCGAAGAAACCCATCACTATGTAGAGGTTGACGATTCGATTTTGAAATATCTTGCCGATATATCAATTGGGGTTGTGACGAATTATACTGCTAATCATTTCCACACTCAACAAGATGGCGGCGATAGTTACACGAGTAGATTTAGAGCTTGGATTGAGGAGAGGATTCAAACATCAGCGCGTGCTATTTCATCTGCGGAAGAAGGGAATTTTCACCCTACTCCGTGCAAACAGTGCTACTACTGTAAGACTAGTGGAATGAGCCCATCAGCAGAACTTGGGGGGGCGTAGTAATGATAACATTCAATGATAGTCAGATACTTGGTTTGGACTTAGATAAGCACATTGCTCTAGATGCGGGTGCAGGAACTGGGAAAACAACTGTAATGGCTGAAAGATATGTTCAACACCTTATCACCCCAGAGCAAAGATCTCGCATTCTCCTTCCTACTGGACCAAGAAAGCCATTACAAGGCCACGGCGCTTTTAGAGCACCTTCAACAGAACGAACCGAAATGGAGGAATGGCAAGGATTACTACCCAGCGAAGTAGTGGCAATAACCTTCACCAAGAAAGCCGCGGCAGAATTAAAGTCTCGAATTAGAGCACGCTTGGAGCGTACGCGCTCAATGCCTACGAGCAAAGATGAAGGGGTTTTTGACCCTAGAATTCGCCGGTCCGGAGATATTGAGATGTTATTGTCTTCACTAGATGAAGCCCCAATTTCTACGATTGACTCATTTTTATTGCAATTAGTTTCTCCAAACATTGATCTAGTTTCAATAAACCCTAGTAAAAAACAAATTTCTGAGGTGAGATCACCTCTTCTAATCCAAGAAACTATTCACTCAGCCTGGCGGATAAGATCGGACATTGATGCTATAGAGGCCGGAGTTCGTGCAGATGCAAGCAATTTCATTGAGTCAAGAAATCGATTGGCAATTTTAGTTGGTGGACAAGCAAGGGCTGAAGTGATACTTAATGGAATGTTAACTAAGTCACTATTTGTTGAGGAATCTAAGAGGTCCATGAAAAAACGGTCTCGACAAAAAGGTATAGAATGGGACCAATCTAAACCACTAGATACTGAAATCTTACTTGACATGTTCCTCGAACCGGCGGTAAACATAATCGATGAGTTCGCCAATAATTTACACGCTAAACTAAATTCATGGGTGGACGTGATTTTATCTGAGTATAATGCCTTGGTTTTGAGTTGCGAGACTGAGCAAGCGACTTCGGCAACTCGGTTTAATCATCTTGTAGATCTAGCACGAGAATCCTATCCAAACGATGCAAAAGGTAAATTGCAGTGGGTTTGGCTTGTCGCTTTAGCGTCTACTACATATTCAACATTGTTAAAAAATGAAATGACGTTTTTCCCCAAGGGTGGCTTACCACAACAAAATCATTGTAATGGGTGGATGCCAGGGCTATTTGCCAAGTCCAAAGTAAAAGGTGTACCGGGTCCGACCAAAACAGCTATTTTCGACGAGTTGTTGAAAATAGGGGTTGAGATGAATAACCTGCTCTCAAGTAAAGAAGGCCGGCTTTTGAGAATTCTAGGCCGCAGCTCTTTTTTGCTGAGCCCTACTTCCCAACTCCCCTTCATGGATTCTGACTGCGAGTTGAGAGCCCAATCAATCAACGATGAGTTACAAGACGTTGCTCCAAAAGGCAAGTTGTCGATTTCTAAGGAACTTCAATCAACGATACTTTCTGATTTGCTAATCGTTCATTCCGGCTGTCAAGATATTATGAAATTGAAGAAATCAAACGAAGGAGTCCATGATTTTGATGACATTCAAAGGTTGGCTGCTGATTTATTATTAGCTAGGTGCCCTGATTCCGTTCGCTATGAATATCCACCAAGCGTCGTAGATGCGTTGGATAGTTTAGACGATGAACCTTGGTTAGATTCACACATCTATTCCGCATTAAGATTAGCAGAAAACTTCCCTAAGTGCCATGAGGATTTGCAAAATAGATTTACAGTTCTTCAAACGATTCGCAGAAGATACGGTGCGTTCATCATCGATGAATATCAAGATACTAATCCAGCCCATTTCAGACTATTATCTAGGTTATGGGGCCGAAGAAAACATGAGGCCGGCGACCCAGAACCCCCCCCGGGTCCTTGGGATCCGACAATCTGTATTGTCGGTGATATGAAGCAAAGCATATATCGATTTAGACAGGCAGAAGTTACCGTAATGCAGAGAACTGTAGCCAATATCAAGATAGTTAATCAAACTGAATTTTCCGAACCAAGGCTTCTACATCTGCGAAAGGAAAACCACGGTAGAGATCCTCGACCAGTTGGTGCAGGCGGTGAAATAGGATCTTTTTCTAATGATCATTTAGGTGAGTCGGGTCCGCAAAAATCAATGCCATGGCAACACATTTCAGCAGCGTTCGAAGACTCTCCAAAAGAGTTTAAGCACTATATTCCAATTTCAAAAGATAGACTTACTAATAGAAATTTAGGGCACATAGATCTTACATCTAATCATAGAACTTTACACAATTTGATGCTAACAATGAATGGTATCTTCAGTGATGTTTTTGATTCAAGGCATCATATATTGCCGGGCGACTGGCATGCTAGTGCACAAGATTTACGACCGTTTCGTGATGATAAAACCGAGGGCAAGCTAGAATGGCTTTTACCATTACAATCTTCCAATGACACTCCTCTGCTAGATTTAATGAAAACAAACGATGTTTTCTCTGATCCTAGTTCTAAAAATATACACCTCGAACACGAATTAATCGCTTTAAGATTGCATAGTTTGCTAACTGGGAAAAGAACTAGATTGTGGAATGCTAAAGAAGCAAAATTTACTGAAATAGAGGAAGCAAATAACAACTATCTTCCTGAAGACATCACTATTTTGGTACATTCTCGAAAACACATCTCAGATTTGCTACGGCGGCTTGAGGCGCGTGGGATTCCGGTTATCTCTGACCGGCAGGGTGAATTGTTGAAACGCCCGGTAGTTAATGCCCTCATGTCGGTGCTGAATTTAGTGGCTTATCCAGGCTCAAAATTTGCTGCAGTATCATTCGCCCGTTCTCCTATCTCGGGCCTGAATGATAATCAAATACATGAGATATTTTCTGGTAAGAAACACTCAGACAACTGGTGGCCGTTAATTGAGCAAGGTATCACTTCTCAGCGTGGTAAATCACTGATTAATCATATTAGTACACTGGCTTTTAAGGGGGCGGTTCACGAAATTTTTGATGTTGTTCTTGACCATTCTGATTTATTGATGGCATATCCTGATGATACGGCAAGGCAGAATGCCGAGCTCTGGTGTTCACTAATTTATGATATTGGATGTGAGTATGGTCACGAAGCAACCGAAATTCACTCACATTTACAGTCATTGAAGGGCTTGGAAAATAAAGGCCCTCAATCTAAAACTATCCCTTCTGGTGGAGCAGTAAAAATAATGACAATTCATGGAGCAAAAGGCCTGCAATCTAGGATTGTAGTAGTTTCTGGACTGTTTCACGCCGGTAAGTCAGATTCATCATTAGCCGCCCGCAACAATGTATTAGTTACGCCAGAGGTAGTCGCAGGACGAATAAATCCTTGGGCGTCAAGAGACAGGCCTTATGATGGGTTATGGGAATTTGCCAAAAACATCGACTCTGCCCAAAGACAAGCAGAACGACGAAGAGAATTCTACGTTGCCTTGACCAGAGTTGAGGATCATTTAATCTTGGTTGGTTCCCCAAATACTAGCTGCACTCTGGATGAATCTAGTAATGAACTATCTTTCAAGAGTAAGCCTTCAAAAAATACCATGGGCTCAATGTTACTAGACGGGTTAAGAAACATTTCACACAGCAATTGTATCACAGATTCTCCTTGGTTACTGCCCGACGATATATTCGATGCTGCCCTATCTCCATATCAAGAAACTCTTGTCAAATTAGACCCATATTCTTTGTATCAAGATGCCATGCTCGGCGGAGAATGCGTTGAATCAATTAGAATATATCATGGCCCAGAATGTTTCGAGTCTGGCAGCCAAATAACGCCGTTAGAGAAATGGTACAATATAGAATCCCAGGCAACGACGGCTCTCGAAAAGTATGCTAGTTTTGCGGCTGAAAAACCGACAATGTTCCCCGTTCAGCACAAAATAAGATTGAGTCCAAACGAACTAGATACAAGTTTTGACTGCAAACGAAGTTTTTGGATATCAGAAATCAAAGGTTGGTTCCCAGGTATGTTGAAAATAAGAGAGTTGCAATTCTCTGAACATACCTCAGGCGATTTGTTTTGTGAGCCTAAATTATTTGGCCTATTGATGCATAGATTATTGGAGCTGGGGTTAGAAAACCCATTTGAGAAAAACCAACCGGCTATTTTGCCTCTGCCAAAAACATGGCAAAATAAGAATACAAACGACTTACTTGACCCTGATTTAGTTGAAGAAGTATTACTTGAGGAAGGACTTTCATTTTCCACTGAAGGATTCGAAAAACAAAGAGCGCTTATGATGAAAGACAGGTTGCTACATCTTGCTAAACTGGTTAATCAAGGGTTAATTGGTAAATTCTCGGCGGGTCAAACATATCACAACCGCACTCCAGAAGCGTTAAGAACTGAATTGCCCTTTTTCTTCAAGCACAAAATTACGCTCAAAGATATTTATCGATTAGGCTTCTCAACTCAGGGGTTGAAAAAGCTAGCAGAAGTGACAAGTGTTGAGATCAGTTTCGATGGCCGAGCTGACTTAGTTTTAGCCTTTAGAGATGCAAGCAAGCGCGGCTTCTTACAGGTAGTCGACCTAAAGACCACAGGCTGCAGAGGAGATTTCAACCCAGATAATCCAAATGATGGCTCTAGCTTACAAATTACCCAGGGAGACCCATTGAGTAGGTTTCCCCGAACCACCGCAGAAAAAGATATTCTCGAAAAGCATAAATTTCAGTTGACTCTCTACTCATTAGCTCTCGAGGCGATAGAATCGGATAAACCAGAACAAGAGCGACGAGAGATTTTACCTCCAGCAATATTGATTGCCGCATCGGGTAGGTGTGTTGAATTAACAAATGAAGAGTTTACAATCGCTAAGCGCAATTTACTATCACATCTAGATTGGATCGCTAAATTATCCGCTGAACCATCAACTGTGGAAGAACCAGAGAGCTGTTCAAGCATCGATGGCAAGCAATGTTTCAGTTGTGAAGCTATAGATTCAATATTTGGCAATAATAAATCAAGCTAATTTTTGACCTGCGATGATTAGAGTTTCCGATGAATCTTTTCCAGTCCGCCAGTGCTTGATATTAGAGAATCCAGCATTTCTCCAAGCCTCTAGCCATTGATTAATACTTAGCGTCGTCATATTTACTCCAACATGTTCAGGCCAAGTCAGACTTTCCTCATTTTCAAGATAGTGGTCGATGCCAATAACCGCCCAGCCGCGTAAGTTTATCCATTGGTCAAAAAATAATTTAAGCATATTTTGCGGGTCGTTGAGGTAGTATAGAAACTCCATTGAATGTAAAAAATCATATTTTCTCGAAGGTTCGAACTCTGGTAAGGTACGCTTTGAGTAATTACCTTCTGGGTCAATTGTTTCAGCCTTCTCAATCATGGCAGTCGCGCCATCAATACCTTCAGCATAATCACAAGCAAAGTGATTTTTCAATAGTCGAACTACCCAGCCATTTCCGCATCCAACGTCAATTGCCGAAAATTTGTCTGGCAACTCTTGAGCCTGTTTGAAGATGAAGTCTAGCATTTCATTGACAGCAAATGCATGCCCTTTTTCCATTCCTTCATCTTTGCCAACTAACGCCCAATCATGGAATATATCAGTTGCCGGTCGTCTCTCCATGCTTGCCCCTATACTGCACACTCAATAAATCGTGTCATCTATCGAAAAACATTACCAACTGCGAGTATAAAGTCCGTACATGGGCGATGAATCATCAGTAGGCACAGTTTTGTATCCGAAAATCACACCACATGCAACAGGAATGTTACAGGTATCAAGTATTCACACAGTCTTTTGGGAACGTAGTGGCAATCCTTTAGGTGAGCCGGTAATAGTCATCCATGGTGGCCCTGGAGGGGGTTCTCAACCCGCATATCGCCAATATTTCAATCCAGAAAAATTTGACATAATTCAATTTGACCAACGAGGTTGTGGTAAATCTACACCATATGCAGAATTACAAGAAAATAACACGCAAAATTCCGTGGCTGATATTGAGGCATTGAGAGAATATTTCGGCTTTGAGTCATGGCATGTGTTTGGTGGTTCTTGGGGTTCAACCTTAGCATTAATATATGCTCAAAATCATCCCAAAAGGGCTCAGAGTTTGATTTTACGAGGGATATTCATGTGCCGTAAAAGTGAGTTACATTGGTTCTACCAGCACGGCGCAAGCCATGTATTTCCCGATGCCTTTGAGCCATATTCACATCACATCCCGCCTGAAGAGAGGCATGATTTAATCACCGCTTATTATCAAAGATTAACTCATGAAAATGTTGAGATTAGAAGAGCAGCAGCTAAAGAATGGACTCGATGGGAAATGGCAACTAGTCGGTTATTTCCTGATCCAGAATATTTGGATAAAGCGGATGATCTAGATTTTGCCGTCGCTTTTGCTAGAATCGAGTGTCATTATTTTATCAATGGAATTTTTGTTGAAGACGGCCATATTCTCAATAATGCCGAGAAGGTTAAACATATTCCAACAGTTATTGTTCAAGGTCGTTATGATATGGTATGCCCAACAGTTAGTGCATGGGAATTGCATAAAGCGTTACCAGAAAGCCAATTAATCATTGTACCAGATGCTGGACACTCTATGGGAGAGACTAGTATTGCTAGGGAATTAGTCAATGCAACAGACAATATCTAGGGGCTTAGTAAAACGCTAAAGTTGAACTATTGAAGCGTTCCTTTGATATGGTGTGTGTGAGTGGGGGTTAATGAAGAGGATATCCTCTAGGTGATTGCATGGCGGATGAAGGAACAATAACCCCAGAGATTCGAATTAGCCAACTTGAGGACTCGCTTGCGACTGAAACCGAGAGGCTTCAGAAACTATTCGCAGCATATGAAGCCCAAGAAAAAGACTTACTGGATGTAAGGGCTGAAAATGAAGTTCTAGAAAAAGAGATTATTGAAAGAGAAATCGAGAAAGAGGCACAAGAATCTCTTATCGCTGAAAAAGATTTCAGAATCAGGGACTTGGAAATGAAGGCGACTAAGGCCGACAAGCGCGTCGAACACTTAGAGCCAGAACTTGAAAAGATGGAAGAAAAATACTCTCGAGAAAAAGACCGTCTTGGAAAAATATTCAATATTGCAACAGAGCTTGATGATGATTTGAAACTAGCAGTTACTGAAATGAAGGCTAGAGATGATTGGTATGTATCACACATGACTCTGTTCGAAGACCTCAACAAGGCCATCAAAGAGCGTTACGAGATGATTGAGCGAGCAGTTGAATCAGAGAGAAAATCACAGCATATGGCCAGAGCCATTGAAGATAGAGTCGAAGAAATGGTCACTGCAAGAGCAGCTGAAATGACTATCGATGAAGCTGAAGAAACTGTTAGCGGAGCAAAGTCAGAGGAGACTGATGCGCCCGCTGAAGAAGAGCCAGCAGCCGAAGAGCCAGAAGTCGAAAGTGAAGCAACACCTGAAGAACCTACAAGCGAATCCACTGAGCCAGCCGAAGAACCTGAGGCAACTCCAGTAGCTAATACATGGGCAGACGATGAAGATCCTTGGGCAGACAACTAGGTGATGCATAATGGGCGGCCTTGCTAGGGGCGGTCATGCTCCGGTTTTGATAACCTTCATGATGGGGTCAAGTGCCATAATTATCGGCGTTCTAATTGATTCATTAAACGGTTTGATTCACTTATTTGGCGTATTATGTTGGATGATGGCGGCCTTTTTTGCTAACTTTTGGCGAGACCCAGACCGAAAAATTCCCAGCGAAGAAGGAGTACTTGTCTCACCTGCGGACGGCCATGTAATGTTTGTAAAAAGAGAAAGAGCGACAGGTAGAAGACCATCAAACAAGGAAAAAGACAGCGATATAATAGAATCGGACAAATTGACAGGTCCATGGTTTCCCGAAGCGATTGAACAACCGCTATCCTTTGCCACAGAGCAGAGATTTGAATCAGTAAATGTTGGTGAAGAATCGGAAAATGATGTATACAGGGTGGCCATTTTCATGTCACCTCTTGACGTTCATGTCAACCGTTCACCATGCGCTGGCGTCATTGAGAGAATGGAACATAGAACCGGGCAAGGACGTCGCCGAGGGCCGTTTTTACCTGCTATGAAAAAGGAAAGCGAACATAATGAGCGAGTTAGAACTGTGATACTTGCTGAAGGAGGATATCGAGTTGAAGTTCGCCAAATATCTGGTGCATTAGCTAGAACCATTGTGCCATGGACTCAAGTAGACGATAAACTAAGACGAGGTCAGCGGTATGGAATGATACGATTGGGATCTAGAGTTGATGTTAGAGTTCCAGCCAATTTGTTTACCCCGGTTGTAGAATCGGCCGAATCAGGTAATCCAAAATATCCCAAAGGGCAATTCGTACAAGCCGGTTCAACTATATTATTCAAAACCATATGAGGTGATTAAATGGCTAACAAAATCTCATTAACTTTAGTTGGGGGTAATGAAAAACCTGCTAAAATACATCATTTGGTCAAAGCGCCAGCCAATACCCCTTGGGCTCTGGCAAAGCAACAATCGTGGGACGCAAACCATCCAGCCACAGTCTATGTCACTCCAGAGACCTTGCCAGATGGTACTCCATGCAGTGCTGTGACCGTGATTCTTAGAACCAAGGGTTGTCATTGGTGGTGGTCTAGTGGTTGTACTTTTTGCGGTTATTTCAACGATACAAGAGACGATGTGACCAATGAGAATTTACATGCTCAATGGGAGGCGGCTAAAGCCCAACATGACGGTTTTAAGGATCAGAAGATGGTTAAAATATATACCTCAGGCTCTTTGTTAGAAGACCGTGAAATACCCGTTGAGTTTCAAGCAACAGTTTTACGGGAATGCCATGAAATGGATAAGGAACTGATTGTTGAAAGCCGCTGCGAGCAACTTACCGATGC
>CEQW01045675.1_pt1 | contig 15672 bp, 13 predicted proteins | sample 530891 | NCBI WGS metagenome assembly CEQW01 (sample SAMEA2621066, study PRJEB7988) | marine metagenome | biome: marine biome (ENVO:00000447); feature: surface water layer (ENVO:00002042); material: "saline water (ENVO:00002010), including plankton (ENVO:xxxxxxxx)" | depth 5 m
AAGAGAATAGACCGAACCGGTTATGAAGTTCTCAAAACAGAAAGAGATGTCCTAATCGGCGAATTACGAGGTTTGGGAGTCAATATTATGGATTGGGAGCCAGATATGCTATTATCTACTGCTTTAGCAGGAGCAAGAGGGTTTTGAGGTGAGATTATGACTATGAATAAGCCATCTGGAGATACAAAAATTTTGTATGACGGTAAGACTGTAAGATCTTCAGCACCGTCAAGGAAAAAACTTGCAGGGCAAGCAGGAATTGGTTCTGAGATTCCCAAAGATGCAATTCCAACTGTTGAGATGCCTACCTTTATCGAAAGTTTACTTGGCGGACCACTAATTCCTAAAACTAAATTCCTACCACCAGATAGAATGGTACAAAACCTTCAATTAGCGGTATATGGCGTTTTAGTTGCTTTATCGCTACTAACCTACATGGTGTCACCTCCAGAAGGTACGCTATGGTACATGGTTACTGGAAGTTTAGCAATTTCATTCATAATTCAAATTGTAATTATTGTTATTGCAGCCGGTGCAGGATTTTGGGGTACAATGCAGAGGGATGCAAGGTTTACCTTGGTCAGCAATTTATTTTTCATATTAGCAATAATGAGATTTGCCGCATCAAAGGTTTCTCTAGCAAGTGATCCATTCGATCTTCAAGATAGCCCAGGTTTACTAAACATACTAGTCGTAAGTTATGCTGTTTTACTGGTAATGTATTTCGAACTTGCAAATGGAGTTATTCGGTACTCAATGTTAGATACGAGTATCAGAACCAATGAGGTATATGTGATGAATCCGAAAAAGATTGTTGGGAAATATCACCGTTCGTTAATTATCAACCCAATATCAGCAGCAGTATTAGCTATCGTTGTACTTTCTGCAAATACTATTTTGCCATTAATTGTTGGTATATTCTCCTCTGACACCGCTACTAGGTTGGAAGAATCTGTCGAACTAATATCGGTTTACGGTGTTGCCTTGGGAACGTTCTTTGTATTTTGTGTCGTAGGTGGATTATTTGCTCTAAACCTACCAAATCACTTGCAAAAGTTTAGAGAGAAGCGAGCTGAATAAACTCAAACAGGTTTTTTGTTAACTACAACTTGTGATAGGTTTTCCATCAGTTTTTTTATGTCAAGGGTGTCGGCAATATATTGAACTGAAAGTTCTGTACAGTTTAGGTATGACATCTTTGTAGAAACCTCTGAAACATAAGCTATTTTTTTGTCAACCAGATTTTTATCATTTGTTCCGATAAAGGAAATTAGACATGAATGATTGGTAGTATTTGATACTGGAAAGAATTTACTTATGATATTTTGAGCTAGGGCCGATTGTTGCTGAGACACCACAATATCTACACTTGAAGGATTTGATTTTATTGACCAGCAAGTAATATTTTTGTTATCTAATTCAATTAACACTTGGCCAAGTTTCTTACTTTGATTTTCAATATCACCAGATTGAGTGGTAATACAAGAGATACTTCTCATACAACCAATGGCTTTTATTTCGCCAGACTGAATTATATTTGGCCCAATAATTGTTGGGGCATTAGTATTGATTGGTGAGTTTAGATTTCTAATTTCTATTGGTATACCAACCTCTTTTAACGGAATCATGGTTGTATGGTGAATTACTGGAGCGTCTAGTCTAGATAATTCTCTAGCCTCATCATATCCTAAATATGGTATCGAATTTGTTGCCACGCCCCACCTTGGATTGATTGGAAGTATACCATCAACATCTTTCCAGAGAATTAATTTCTCCGCATCCAATATTCTAGCAATTGCTGCGGCGGTATGATCACTGCCTCCTCTACTAAGTAGAGCCAGTTGACCATCTAGTCCTTCTCCGAACCATCCAGTTACCACCGGGATTCCAGTAAAAGCAGAATAATCCAAGGTTTTCACCGATTTTTCGATATCAACGCTACTCGCCGAGTTTATGCCATTAAGACATATTCCAATATCTTCAGACCCCACTGGGTGTGCATCAAGGCCATGTTTTCGTAGTTCATTAGCCACTACTAATGCTGAGAGTCTTTCTCCTGCAGCGAGTAATGTGTTGATATCAACGATACTTTCTGGATTTTTAGATAGTTTCAACAAAGATTTGTCGATACCTTGTAACACATTCAAGAATTTTGTCGAGAATATGGATTCCTCAATGTCACTTGAGAAGCGAATATGTTGTTTTTTCAAATCAGAAATTAATTTAGTGGCATAACGCGGTTCATTTGCTGCTCTAATTAATCGGTCAGTTGCCCCCCAAAGGGCAGAAACCACAATTACTGAATTACCTCTTTGTGCTTCAATTATTGAAGAAATAAGGTTTAGATCTGAAGAATCTCTTAGGCATGAGCCACCAAATTTGTGAACTATTACATCATTTATCAATAAACTCACCTCGTATTGCTAAATCACAAATAACCAATTTAGCCATAGCCTCGACAACAGCGACAGCTCTGGGTGCTAAGACTGGATCATGCCTACCTTTGACTTGTAATGGTTCTATTTTGTTTGTTTTAACATTCAAGGTAAGTTGCTCTTTAGCGATGCTAGATGGTGGTTTGAATGCCACCTTTAGATACAAATTAGAGCCGGTGGAAAGTCCTGCTAGAGCCCCATCAGGTTTGTTCCCTATTAATTGTGGATTGTTTTTATCGCCACCCCAAGAATCATTATGATCGCTTCCTTTCATCTGTACTACTGAAAAACCTCGACCAAATTCTACTCCTCGTGCAGCAGGTATAGCCATCATTGCTCTTGCTAGGTATGGTTCAAGTCCATCAAACCAAGGTTCTCCAATCCCAATTGGCATTCCAGAAATCTGTAGTTCTACTTTACTGCCAATCGAATCTAAATTCATTCGATGCTGTTCAACTAGTTTTATCATTTCCTTCGCGGCTGTTTTATCTTGACACCTAATATCTCTACATTCCTCAGTTTCCCATTTAGGTTCACATTCAGCTAACGGTTTTGAATCAATTATGCCAATAGAACAAACATGAGCGTTGATATTTATGCCAAGTTGTTCAATTAGTGGTGTGATTATTGCTGAGGCTGCGACTATTGGTGCAGTTAGTCTTGCACTAGACATTCCACCACCTCTAAGGTCTGCTTCTCCATCAGTCTTTTTCATCATCACCATATCTTGGTGCCCAGGTCGTGGATGGTCTGGTAAAAAAGAATAATCTTTAGTTCTAACATCTTTATTTTTTATTGAAATCTCAATTTTTTCCCCAGTAGTAACGCCATTATCAACGCCCGATAAAAATTTAACATTATCTGGTTCTCGCCTTTTACTAGCATATCTTCCGCCAGGCCTACGTTCGCTCATGAGATTCTCTAGTTTAGGAAAATCGATACTTATTCCTGCTGGAACCCCTTCAAGAAATGCTCCAACCAATGGACCATGACTGGTTCCAAACAAGGTAAGTCTGAGGACTTCACCGAGGCTCATTTGCATCTGTATCACCTAATCCTATAGCCATCACTTCAATAATGTGCGTAATTTTACTAGGAGTCAGTTTCATCATTATCTTGCGATAAAAATTTAGTTTCAATTATTAAATCATCCTTGAGGAATTTAGAGAAGTTAGAAATTATTCTGTCTGCTGAAGATCTCACCAAACTTGGAATTATTATGGCTATTGCTGGACCAGAACCAGACATACCTGCGGCTCTTGCTCCGGCTAAGAAAGCGTCATTAGAGTATTTGCGCCCTATGATGTCATTGAGTACTCCACAAACCGCTCTTCCATTAATCGTTAAACAATTCAATATTTCGCCTTGTTGAAGGGCAATAAGAGCTTTTTCAAATTCTTGATAAAATGGAATGAAATCTTCAAGCTCAGGTTTATTCGGCCGTTCATCTCGGCATATTAATAGGACAATCCAGTCATCCGGATTTAGACCAGGGCCTTCCATGACTACGCTACTGTCTATTGTTTCAGCATTAGCATCGATTAATTTCCAGCCCTTTGTCAAACATGCCCAAGAATCATCAATAGAACCAGTGATTGAGACACCTGCATTAACTTGAGACTGCGAGGATATTGCGACTATTTCAGCATCTGAAAGTTCTGATTCAGTTGCCTCACATAGCGCTTTAATTGCCGCAATGGAAATTGCTGCACTTGACTTTAATCCCCTTCGAGGTGGTATTTTAGATGCTACCGCCCAGTGTATATCCTCCTTTTCCAATCCTTCCGGCAAAGGCATTCCACTAGATAGCCAAGATTCAACAACATTTTCTAACAAGTTGTCCGGGTCATTTAACTCTCGTTTAATTGGCCTATCTAATACTTTGACAATTACCGGAAGGTCAAGTGATAATGAAGCGCCATAACCTGTGCCGGCAGCGTGTAATAAGCTGCATGCGCCATGAGAGTTACCAGATCCTATTACTGCCATGGTTAAATCTCCTTTGAAGTGATATTGACTTTATTGCCAATATGCCTTGTATGAGTGGATTGGTGGCAAAGAACACCGTCTCCCTTGGATAATTCAGTCACTGATTTCACCTCGCCGTTTTGACAAACCACGCGAACGGTCTCCGCCTGTTGGAGAAAGATAGAAGAGACTCTATCATAGTTATTTACCCAATAGATTGCTAAAAAAGGCCTCTTTTCTATTTTCAATCTGCCAATAATACCGGTTCTCTTACTGCCTTTTGAGGTTACGATTAGAACTTCATCGCCCGAAGTTAGCTCAGATATATACTTAGTTTTTCCATCAGCCATCATGATGTAAGAATGTGGAGCCCCAGCATTGACTCTAAATGGCCTTGAGGGAACGAATTCAGAAGCTAATACTTCCCCATGAACCAGCGCTAATGAAGATGCAGAAGACCCAATTAACAATCCTTCCCCAAACTCCAGCATAGTTGTAAGATCGATACAAAATCTCTCACCAACTCCACCATTTTTGATTTCAGAAATTATACATTGTTCTAGTTCTAAATTATCAACAAATACCTCATGCTTTGCTGGTTCATTTTCCTTCAACGCTAATCTTTGTGCTTTGGCTATTTCAGCGGCTTCTATCATCGGGGGTTCTTGATTGATAATTATCGCATCAACACCTTTTTCTAACGCAAAGGCAATACCTTGAACATCTTCGATTTGAGTTACTTTTACTGCTAATTTAGTACCAGTTCCTTCGCATTCAGAAATGAGGTTTTCAATCGGTATCATCTTCCAATCTGTGAACTCCAATACTAGCCATTCGATCAGACCAATTTTTTCTCGTAACAGATTTTGAGAATCAATGTCAGTTATCTTGCCAGAAATACCAATATTTATTTTGTTTTCAAAAATCAAATCCCCATCTTGGTAAAGCGATTGGTTGGCATCGTTTGTCAAAACTTTATCAAAAACATTTGCTGGATGCTGTGGTTTAGGAATGTTCCTAGAATCGCACCAAACTTGCAAAACATATCCCTCAGAGTGAGCATTTTTCAATGGCTTGGTCAACTGTGGCGCCTTGATGAACAATCATTACTAGTGCCTTAGCTATTGAAGTAACTTGCGGATGGGCAAAAATTTGACGACCCATACATACTCCTGAACCACCAGATTCCAAAGACTGTTTAACCATGGTAAGAATTTCTCTGCTGTTGCCTGATGAAGGTCCACCAGCCACTAATAGCGGTATGGGGGCTGCTTGACATATCTTGGCAAAACTTTTCTTATCACCTGGCCATACAGTCTTTGCTGCATCACAGCCTAATTCAAAGGCGATTCTAGCGGCATGAGCATAGCCGTTTGTTGAGTCACCTTGCATAATTTTCACATTATCTCCGCGAACATAAACCATACCTAGAACAGGGACATTTTTTAGATAGGCTTCCCTTGTTATATGTCCCATTCTTTCTAGCATCTTAGGCTCATTTTTACTCCCAATATTCAGTTGACAAGAAACTCCTACAGCACCGCGTAATAATGCTTCATCAACACCTCCCACCAGTACTTTGTTTGAAGTATTCTTGCCACCATGTCTAGTAGATGCGGATAGGTGCGCAATCATGCTGGTGTTGACTTCATCGCACAAATGGCTGTAGCGATCTACTACGCCCTTGTGTGCGACGATAACATCAACTCCTCCGGCAATTAGGTCATGAATAGTTTGTTCAATATCTTCCAATCCTTCACAGGGGAAATCAGTTACTCCATGGTCAATCGGAACCCATACACCCTTGCCATTTGGGAGGATCTCATCTAGAATCTCCTGTCTCCCCATGTACCTTGCCTAGCGCTTCTAATTGTCAATACTTTGCATTATTGCATGAAATCGGAAATTATTCAAGATTTTTTCCCGACTTATTGACCGATGCTTCAAAAGACTAGTTCGACATGGCTAACATCATGGAACCAGTGACCATTGTTACCATGTCGGCATTAGGCGGCGGTTTCATGGTCGGTGTATGGTACATTTTGGTGAGAAGTGATGCTAAGTTGAACATGCGTCCTGGTATGTCTGCAGAAGGTCTTAGACAAAGCACAGGAGCACCTAGTTTTGGCAGAACAAAACAAGAAATAGATCGAAAATTGGCGATTGTAGAGGCTCGCCGAAGGCGCAGTGAAATTATCCAATCAAGGCTTGCGGTCCAAGAAGCTGAATTAATTGCTGCACAGCGTGCCAGACAGTTGGAGCAGGATGCAGAAAATGAGCGTAATCGACGTCATCAAGACCGTCTTCGAATGGAAGAAGAGGAACGTTTACGGCGAGAAGCAGAGGAAAACCGCTTGAAAGAACAACAACAAGAACAACGTCTCAAACTAGAAGAGGAATCGCGAAGGGCCAATGAGCGGGCTGATGAAGAGGCCCGTCTGCAAAAAGAAAGAGAAGAGTTACGCCAAGCAGAAATGGCCGCTTCTGAAGAGCAACGTCTGGCAGAACTCGAAGCGGCAAAATTGCAAGAAGAAATGGAATCACGTGCTGCAGCTGAAGCAGCAATGTCAGAGTTACAGGAACGATTGAATCGAGAAGGGGCCATGACTGGGGATGTACAAATTTCGCTAATGTGGGAAAATTTCAATGACTTAGATTTACACGTAGTCTGTCCATCTGGAGAAAGAATTCACGGTGGTAACAAACTCTCGCAATGCGGTGGGGAATTAGATGTTGATGCTAACGTAAGGCCAGACACCAAAAAGCCAGTAGAGAATGTTGTTTGGCCTGGAGTTACAGCACCACCAGGATCTTATCAAGTATATGTTCATCACTACAAGAAACACAGAAAGCGACGAACAAAAGATCCAACATCGTTCCAAATTATTGTCAATAATGTCGGTGACTATCGTGAATATCACGGTGATTTAACTCATGGCGACCCTATCAGGCTAGTTTGTCAATTTGATGTCCCTGACAGAGATGAACAAGCACAACACGCTCAACATAGTTTGGAAGAACAAATGCGTTTAGAATCAGAACAATCCGCAAAATTAGAGGCTGAAAAGGAAGCAGAAGAGGCTACTAGGCAAGCAGAAATGGCTGCAGCCGAACAGGAGAGACTCGCAGAACTGGAAGCTGCTAGAGAAGCAGAAGAACTTGCATCGAAGCAAGCTGATGAAGCAGCCATGTCTGAACTACAAGATCGATTAGACAGAGAAGGTGCTCGTTCCGGGGATGTACAAATATCATTGATGTGGGACAATTACAACGATTTGGATTTGCATGTACTCTGCCCATCAGGTGAAAGAATTCATGGTGGTAATAAAAAATCTGAATGCGGTGGAGAATTAGATGTCGACGCCAACGTTAGGCCTGAAACCAAAAAACCTGTCGAGAATGTAGTTTGGGATGATAATACTGCTCAACCAGGAGAATACCAAGTTTATGTCCACCACTACAAAAAACACAAAAAACGACGCACTAAAGACCCTACTAAATTCAAAGTAATCGTCAACAATGTAGGTGATATGTTAGAATTTGATGGAGATTTATCTCATGGTGACCCCATTAAATTAGTAGCTCAATTTAAGGTTCCTTCACAAGAGGAGCGAGATGCTAAAATTGAAGCAATTAGAATGCAGTTGGAGAATTTTGGTTCAAAGAGTCCTAATTCACAAAATGATTCATCAGAAGTAGAAACTGTATTAGATCAAGAAGAATGATTATGACAATATGTCTTCAAGGCGCCCTTCCAGTTTTGCTTTATTGATGGAACGAGCGATTCTTTTTCCAGTAGACATGCGCTCTTCATTGATGTCTGAATAAGGTGAGCCTCCAACAAACGGATTTGATCCTGCGACGATTCTTGCACTTATTTCAAACACTTTGAATTCTAATTTATCAGTTACAATTGTTTCTAAGCAGAATGGTCCAATCATACCTCTACTCTTTTCCTCTAACTCAAATGATTCGGCAACAGTTCCCTCTGCCATTTCAAATGCCTTTGGCAATAAAGACTCTCTAATTACAACGGGTTGGTTTCCAGTGACAACAAACGAAGGCTCAAGGGACATTTCTCTTAAATCTCTCAGCGAACCTAGTTTGTAAAATTCATCAACATTTGATTCATCTCTTCTATCCATTGATAATAATTCTAATCGTCCTAGGTTTTTACCAGCCATACTTCCTTTTCCTTGAACTTGATAACCATCAGTTGCAATGGGGTCAAAGAAGAAGTGCAAGTAATATCTACATCCTAAGACATATTCTTGAATGGTAAATTCTTCTTCAATGTCGACATTTCTTCTAAAATCGCGGTAATCTCTGGCAATGAAATAACCTCTGCCACCCTTTGCTCCAGCATATTTGACAATTACCGGTCCATCAATGTCATGTGGGTCTTCAAGAACTTGAGGCATTTCACAGCCCGCTGCTTCAAGCCATTGACGTTGCCTTTCTCTACTACTTTCCCAGTGCAATATACCTCGATTGCCGAATGTTGGAACTTGAAGAGTTCTAAAGTTTGTCGAACCTAGATATTCCACCAATGAGCCATGTGGAATTATTATGACGTTTCTCTTTCTGAACCATTCTGCATAGTCTAACATTTCTCGATAATCTTCTAACATCAGCCACTCATCGGGGTCCGCTCCAGGGAACGCTTGGTAGAACTTTCTTCGGTTCTCTCCCACTGCGATTCCTAATGTTTTGAATCCTTCTTTTCTTGCTCCATGAAGTATTTGCAATGAGGAGTGAGAAGCAACCACCCCAATTGTTAGATTGTCTAGGTCGTAGTCCGCAAGCCAACTTGCGAGTGTGTCACTATCTACGCCCATGTCAAGGGGTCAAGTATTACCTCTATGAGTATTATGCATTTATTAGCCGGTTTTAGAGAAAATCTGCATACCTGAAGATTTTCTGATATGGTTATAATTTCCTAATATTACGGTCAAAGTTCAAGTCTTTAGTTAAGATGCGTATAGCATGAGTGGCCAAGAAGACACCAACAGAATGACTTATGGCAATTATCTAAGGCTAGATGATATGTTATCTCTTCAGGAAGGGCCACTTGGTTACTCGCCAAAGCCATGTAATGATGAACTTCATTTCATTATAGTGCACCAAGCTTTTGAATTATGGTTTAAATTAGTGTTATCTGAATTAAAAGAAGTTCATGATTTAATGAATAAAGAGCACATAGAAGAAGGTTCAATGCCAAAAATAGTACATCACTTGAAACGGGTATCATCGGTGTTTAACCTAATGTCACAACAATGGAAAGTTATGGAGACGTTAACTCCGCAAGATTTCCTTTCCTTCCGTGACCGACTGGGTACATCCTCAGGTTTTGAATCATGGCAATTACGGCAAATAGAAACAATTCTTGGATTAGAACAGCAACAGAGAGATGCGGGAATGGATCCTGTAAAACATATGGAAAGGTTGGCTAAAGAAGGTAAAATATCGAAAGATGTATTGGTTGATTTTCAAGCGAGAATCAATTCACCTTCCCTTAGTGATTTATTACATAACTGGTTGTCTAGAACGCCGATTAACGGTTCTTTATCAACCGACTTAACCGATGAGCAGGTAATCACTGAATATTTAGAGAGTCATCTTGAAGCAATGTCTAAGCATAGCGAGATTGTAATTGAACATTTTTTATCGATCGGACATGGTGATGAATCATCTATCAGGTCGCGAATGGAAAAGTCAATTTCGGGTGCTAGAAGTTTTTTAATTCAAGATGGCAAAGTTAACCGTTCCAGAGCAGGTTTACTATTCATTGAGTCATACAGAGACTTGCCACTCTTGTCTTGGCCAAGGAACTTAATAGATTCATTTGTTGAACTAGAACAGTCGTTGTTGCTATTCAGAAATTCTCACGCTAGGATGGTAGAGCGCATGATTGGACGGCGTATGGGCACAGGTGGTTCTAGCGGTGTAGATTATTTAGATGCAACTTTGAAGTATCGAATATTTGTTGATTTATGGACAGTTAGAACTATTTTAGTGAGGAGAGATTTACTACCTGATGTGGTAAATCCGTCTTATTATGAGTTCAACTCACAATGATGATTATTATTGATGTGGGTCAATATCAATTGGGATTAACTCGTGATCATACTCGAACAAAGCAATTTTCAAAGGGTCTAATACGAATCTAACTGATGCTTCTTCAAACCCGTACAGGGAAATCAGTTCTTCTTTGAAGGCTTCTCTTAACTCCTCTTCGCCAGCGTAAAGGGGTGCACCCATCCCAATTTGTAGGGCTCTTGCTCCAATAATTCTTGCTCTTTCAAATCTAGTATGAAGTCGAATTGGCTTAACCATAATAATCACAACGACTCTCAGTCGTGGTTAAGCGTGAGAGCGAGTGTTTTTCAATATAACCCTAGCATATATCGGTAAAGAATCTCTATTCACTCTCATCACTATCGATGCTTTGAAGGCCTTTCCACATAATCAATGCTGGCAGTAAAGCCACAAATAAGGCAATGAAAACCATAATTGCTAATTTGGGTGAATCATCGGTTTTTGAAAGAATTGCAACAGTTTCTTCTTCGGTATTAAAGTCCATATCTCCAGTAGGGTTTTGCGAAAGAGAATTTAGCATCCTTATGCCATCTGATTCCAATGTAAAAATCAATCTCCCTGTCCAGTTATCTAGCCAGCCGGTAAGATTTAGTTGACTTTGATTATGATTTATTTGCATATAGTCTACTGCTAGATGTGATAGATTTCGACTATCAAACTCATGAGAAATAGATTCAGTTTTCCAAATCTTCAATGTGTGATTAGTGGAGGTGTTCCAATTTAGTACTGAGTTGGCGATATTTAATTCATCTATTCCTAAAAATTCAGTTTGATTCTTTGATAGACTTTGATTCAATTCAGTGGCTTGTTTTGTACCTGTTAGCAACCCTTCCCCGTCAATCACTAGAGATGGTATGAATATCAATCTAAAATCTGTTTCATAGCGCTGATTTGAATAATTCAAATAACTGTAATCAAGTACCGAAGGATGATGTTGGATGATTGCATATTTTGTTGTATCAATATTCTCTATTGAGATTTCAACATCCAAACATGGTTCACACCAATCAGCACCGTAGTACTCAATTAACTGCAAAGGCCTCCATGCATGGCATATCTGCTCTTCTAAGCACTCAGAGTCAATTACCATGACGTCGATTGTATGACCAAAAATAGTTTCTTGATCTGAATTTACTTGCTCTTGCCCTTGAACGGTTACTATACTATTAAAACTACATAGAACTAACATCCATAACATTACAAATAACATAGAGTTGTGACGAGTTATTGGCTTTGTGAGTGCGAGGCATGTGTTCAAAAGGGGCACTCTACTCCAATGAATCATGCAACCCGCTTGGTGGCGACGCCCTTCAACCTTGCCGTTGATGATGCTGGTTTTTGCTATCTTGATAATTTCGTTTGGCGGTGCCATAAGAATTCACGATGCAGGCGAGTCTTGTCCTGACTGGCCCAAGTGCTTTGGAACCTACGGCTTTGATATTTCAGAAGCAGAACAAGAGGCGTATTGGGAAGAGAATCCAGATGAAATAGATTCAAGAGGTATAGAACATCGATATACAGTCTTCGAGATATTCCTCGAGTGGTTTCATAGATTCTTAGTTGGAGTTATTGCTATTCCAGTCTTACTTAATCTATACGTCTCGAAAAAGGGTATCGACAAATACGGAAAGAACAATTTTTATTCTTCTGTCTTTATCACTGTAATGTTATTCATACAAGCAATTGCTGGAGCAGTGACTGTTTTTTATGACAATGCGGACTGGTCAGTAGCATTACATCTTTCACTTGCGTCTATCTTTACTGCTGCGATACTATGGCAATATAAGTTAACTAGAGTTGTTGAAAAAGCGACTTGGTCTTTCACTAAAGCCTCAACTAAATTCGTGAGTAATTACCAGAAAAAGTTTGACCTAATTGCCATATCTGTTTTGATATTGTTAGTATTAGGTGCTTGGGTATCATCAACTGCAGGTGGTCAATACAACCAGTCATGCTCAGTTGGTTTTCCAGATGCTTGGCCACAATGTAACGGTGAAGTTCTTCCGTCTTTGGATAATTCAGGAATATTAGTTCAAATGATCCATAGGGTTGGTGCGCTACTTGTCGGTGTTATCTTGTTAATGTCATTACTCAAACTGAATCAACAAAAAGATGATTATGATTATGCTGAGCCGTATTACAAAGCGATGTTATTTACCACGATATTTTGGTTCAGCAACTTACTAATCGGGGCGTCTTATGTCATAAAGGCGCAAATTGGCGAATTCCCTGAATGGATATCTCTATTACATTTGCTTGGCGGCGTCACAACATTCCTAGTAGCTGCTAGTGGGCCGATGATGTTTAGGCTTACACACTACAAGGATACAGATTGTGATGAGTGATTAGATGGGAGATGACAAAGAACCTCTCAATCCTCATCCCGGATGGTTTACAGTTTTCATTCAATTGATGAAATTAAGAGTTATAGTTTTGCTACAAATCACGGCAATTTGCGCCATATTAGTGCATGATATGTTAGCAAGACATGGTTTAATCGATGTAGATAGAACATGGTCTGACACACTCTATGCTTGTGTAATTACGGTGGTTGGAGGGACACTTTCGGCTGGAGGATCAAATTCCATTAACATGTGGTTTGATTCTGATATCGACCAACATATGCGCAGAACTCAACAACGTCCTGTGCCACAGGGTCACATTACGCCCAATGGGGCACTAATTTTCGGATTAATTATCGCCATTACCGGCTCATCAATATTTTTCCTTGTCAGTTGGAAAGCCGCATTTTGGTCGTTCTTTTCTGTTGCCTTTTATGTCTTAATTTACACCATGTGGCTAAAGCGCCGAACACCACAAAATATTGTGATTGGAGGTATTGCAGGCTCAACTCCTCCGCTAATCGGTTGGGCAGTAGCGGCGGCAGATTATACTATCAACATGAATCCCTTTGATTTGGGATCGCCCATTCCCTGGATGCTTTTTGCCTTGATTTTCTTATGGACTCCCCCGCACTTTTGGGCTTTAGCTCTTTATCGTTCAGGAGAATATGCTAAAGCCGAAGTTCCGATGATGAATGAAGTCAAAGGGGCAAAATATACCATCAAGCAGTCTAAGATTTATTGCATCCTATTACTAATGCTGGGCTCAGTTCCTTGCTTTTGGCCTGAGGCAGGATTACCATTATTGTGGGCGTTTGTCGCCGGCGGTCTAACTCTATGGTATTCTATGTCAGTCTGGGCCATTGACCCAGATGAGTCATTTGATGCGAACGGTAGAATGCCCAAAGCAGCAAAATCATTTTTTAGATCGCTATACTATCTAGGATTGATGTTTTTCTTGTTAGTTGTTATATGTGCAATTCCTCCAGATTCTTTGGGGTATCTCGGCCCACTGTCACAAAATTAGACCTTGTTAATCAACCGTCATATTCATGACTAGTTCTAAATTGGGAAGACCAATTGCGGCAGTCGCATAGCCTGGCCATTGCGCTGGATTGCTAATCCAGTGGTGTCTCACCTCGGGAGTTCGAATCTCCCCTGCCGCGCCATCACTCGAAAAAGTCATCAAATTCATTGGCCATTGAATCTGCTGCTTCTCTTCTCTTACGAGCGCTGATTACCTTTCTAAGTCTCTTCAGGCGTTTAGAGATTAATGCGAGCATAATAATTCCCAAGCAGAGTATAACTAAAGTGACTAATCCGGCAATCTTGAATTCTTGTTGCTCCATATTATCTGAAAAATCTCCTAACCAATCATTGCCTAGGGGCGGCTCAGGTTCAGGTTCTGGCACTGGAATTAGGTGCTGGTTGTATTCCCACCATTTATCTTCAATGATTACTCTTTCAACAGTAGGTGATGGATAGAAAGCAATAGATCTTTCATTACCAAATTTATCAACTGGCGCCAATATGTAATAGAAGACCTTACCAGGGCGTATCTCTGAATCATTAAGTCCATCTTGGGTGAAGGTAAATTGTGCACCTTCTTCAGGTGAAATGTTTTCTAATATGGGTTCAATAAAGTATAGTTCAATTGATTGTGGTTGTTGCTCTATTCTGTAAAGGTTCCAAGTTTCATTCTCTTCTCCAGCAAGCCAATTCCATTGCAAATCAATCCTGTAACACATGTTCCAATTTTTCAAGACATCGTAACATTCAGAATCATTGGTAAAAACAGATTGGTGTGAAAAATCTCCAACGACCGATATAGGTGGTGTTGAATCTCCGCAGACAAAATCAGCATTACCATCGATGTCTGTTGTGACTGAAGAGATATTGTAAAAAATATTGCCAATTCTATCTACTGGTGTGATGGCATAGGATGAGCAAAATCCATCAGGAGTGACAGATTGGTCGAACCAGCTTGTATCTTCAATGTCTATGAAATCAACCAAGTTGTTTGCCGTGAGTGATTCCCATACATTCTCGTCATATCCAGTATCAGTTGTTGGGAAGACAGTTCCTCCAAACGAAGGTACTATTCTTTTGTAAACATTCCAACCAATAGTATAATCCGAATCATAATCTCCTGTCAAAGTCCATTGCAAACTCATTTTTCCTTCAGCAGCAGGTGATGCAGATAAGTTTTGAGCTTCTATATCAGGGAAATCTAAAACTCCAGTCAGCAATATTGTTGTTGGATTGTATATGTTCAGCGTTATTTTATTTTCACTGTAAGAAATGTTGTTATACTCGCTGAAATATTCCCAGTTAGTGTCTGTTACCGAGTCCAATTTTCTGATTTGTACTGTTTCATATGGGATATTTGACGGTAATATTTGGTCAATATTTAAGACTATTTCTATACCATTAACGCCGTCAAAGACAGATTGATTTGTTTGAACATTTACAAGATTGAAACTGTATAGCAATAGCGGTGAATTTCCTCCACCAACACCATATGATTCTCCCATTGTTGGTAGATTTGCTTCATGCGTAATCTCGATATTCTCAGTATTTGTTATTACTGATGCGGTAAAGTATGGTGGTTCTGAAAAGTCGATTTGTTTTAGTATGGTAAATTGTAAATACACACTTTCCGAATTACCAAAAAAGTCTCTTGCAGTGAGCTTAAATTGATGTGAACCTAGGCCATATAAACTCGTATCAATTATTAGCGTACTATTGTATCCAATAGTGATTAATCCAGAGTATAACCATGTATAATTTATTGGTCCGGGCGCTAAAATATTAGTGAAACCATTAAC
>CEQW01021013.1_pt1 | contig 15335 bp, 11 predicted proteins | sample 530891 | NCBI WGS metagenome assembly CEQW01 (sample SAMEA2621066, study PRJEB7988) | marine metagenome | biome: marine biome (ENVO:00000447); feature: surface water layer (ENVO:00002042); material: "saline water (ENVO:00002010), including plankton (ENVO:xxxxxxxx)" | depth 5 m
TACTTACTGAGATAGAAATTACTGATATGTCAGGAAGTCCTATTCAAGCGGAAGTTATTGCAAACACTTTTCAAATGGCAAGCGATGAAAACGGTGAAGTTTTAGTTCCGTTATTCTCTCATGGCTCGACAGTAACTGCTAGTATCTATGGAACAGGAGTTAGTAAATCCTTGAATGGTGGTGTGGCGGGTCAATCGATTCAAGTCCCAGTCGTTCCATCGGGTGATTGGATTATATCATCAAATACTGCTATTACAATTCAATCGGATACTGGATTGCAAGAACTTACTGGTAATCTGATCTTGGAGGATAACGCAGTGCTGTTAATTGATAATACTGAACTTGTCATGCAGACAGGAGCAACAATCTCAATTAGTGATAATGCCAGCATAATTGGCATAAATGCAGCGATTAACTCGGACACAATTTCAATCACCGATTCGGGCCGTATATCCGGCTTTGATAATCAACAATCAGCAACGGTTAATGGCAATGTCGCTTGGTCTTGCGATGGTGAAATAGCAACACAATCACTCATTCTCAATTTTGATTTATCCCTTTCTTCAAACTGCCATTTACAAGTAGAAAATGGTGAGATCAATGGTCAAGTCACAGTACCTAATACATCATCACTAAATGTTACATCATCCCTTTACATCTCGGTTATTGATCGTGGCAATCCATTGCCCAACGCCTTGCTTGATTACCAAGGGGTATCTTACGCAACCAATCAATCGGGAGAAGTAATCATTCAAGCTGTTGCACGTTTAATCGACGGTCAGCAAGACTATACTGGTTCGGATGAGAGTATTTTGCTATCGTTTAATAGTTTCAATCAAGTGATATCCTGGGACACAAGTAAATCCAAGTCGCACCAGTTTACTGTCTCGCAAATCGAGGTTAATGAGATCGATTTGGCAGATGTTATACTAGATTCAGTCTGGAGCCCATATTACCTTGATAGCGATTGGATAATCCCATCAGGGCATTCTTTAACCATCTCTAGCGATGTTGTTTTACGAGTTGCAGATGGCTTCAGTATTACTGTTGAAGGTATGCTTAGGGCGAGTCAAGCAACTATTACCTCAACAGGATTTGGAGACCGCTGGGCAGGAGTTATTCTTGGCCAATCTGAAGATTCGACAATAGAACTTACTGGTTCAAACATCTTAGAAGCCTCCCCAGCAGTTTTGATAGCTAATTCTGGTACCTTTGAGGGAGACGACCTTGTCTTTGCTCGTTCTCTTTCAACCGAACCGCTGATCACCTTTTCTTCTAGTGCGAATGCATCCTTTAGCCTCACTAATTCACAATTGAGTGACGCAGGTAGCGGTTGTATTGAGACAAACCAAGCACCAGAAATCACGCTGACTCTTGTTGATATCTCATTGGAGAGATGCGGAGGCCCAGCAATTAGAGCCAGTCAAACCAATCTAGCACTGAGTAACATAACAGTTGGTAGCGGGTCTTCGGATGGCTTAGTGCTAACTAGTGTGACTGGTGAACTGACTGGATTATTTGGCACAGATTTTGACGGCGCTGGAAGTTTATTGAAATTAGACTATATCAATGATCAATTCATTGTCAAAAATGTAACCGGCAATGTGGGGCAATCGCCTGCTATTACCGGCTCCTATAACCGAGCAATAAATCTCCAAGACGTAGAATTAACCGGCGCACCAGGCATTGATTTTGATTACAGTTCAGGTATTTTATCAGATATCACTCTAAATGGTGAAGGTATTGGAACAGGAATAATCAGCCATCATGGTAGGTTTTCTGATAATATTGTGCTTTCAAATGTCAAAATTACTGGATATAATGTAGGGGTTGATCTACATGCAGATGACGTAGATGCAGTTTCTAGACTATCTATTGAAAATTCCATTATTGATTGTTCAACAGCTATTTCCGTTGAGAATTATCCTTTATCTGTGCTTGCTACCTCGATAATTGGCTTAATAGAATTTAGTGGGGCAACAAACCTGCAGATGTACGATATTATGTTTGATATTAAGGAAAATATCTCACTTTGGGATGGAGCGACAGCTGAAATTTTTGAATCTGTTAACCTTGTTTCTAAACTTGATACTGTGGTAAAAGTTGGTGATTATGATTTACAAGCAAACTATTCGGATGGCTCTATAATCTCTTCTTTAGTAAGCGGTATGGCGCCTTCAATCAACATAATGACCTACACATTAGACGCTTTAGGGGGCGAGAAATCACTAGCCTCGCTTACAGTAAATGCTGAATCAATTGGTCATCCAATTCAAACTACAACGCTTGATGATTTAATGACAGAAGACTTGTTTGAAGCAATAACCTTCGACCTGCAAATCAATGCTGCACCACTATTTACCATCTATTCACCAGATTTGATTATGCAACAAACAGAGTTCTCATCAATAATTAATGCTACAGACGATTTAGATTTACCAACAGAGTTGACTTACACATGGACAATATTTGATGATGGGGGCAATCAAATTTACCGTCACACATCTACTAATTCATCTCATCCAATGATTATTAATTCTCCAGGCAGCCACATATTACAAGTCACGGTAGCCGATAAACTGGGTGCACAATCTGAGAAATTAGTTCAATTAGAAGTTGAATTGCTTGATTCAGATCAAGATTTCACCCAGTCTTGTGATGAAAGTAATTGGTTTGATTTGGCAAATAGTCGCTCCTGTGGACCGGATGTGTATGATGATGATGATGATAACGATGGCTTTATTGATTCACGAGATAAATGGCCACTTGATCCATGTGTTTGGCAGGATACCGATAATGATGGAGCCCCAGATAACATAAATTGTCCAGATGGTAAAACTACTGATTTATTCGAAGATCAAGATGATGATGGTGATGGTACACCGGATGTTCTTGAGGGAAAATCAAGCAATAATGATGGTTTTGACTCAGTGACAATTATTTTGCTAGTATTGATTTTAGTAGTTATTGTACTGTTCATCGGTCGCATGAGAAAAGGTATGCAGGGATGATTTAGATGACAATCATAGATCTTCCATCATCAAACACATTCGCTATTTTTGTAATTGGCCTACTTGCATCGATTGTACTTTGGGATGCATTTTGGCTAACTAAACAAAAACGCGACATACCAAAACTAGGCGATTTACCTAATGGTGGATTTGCTTGGGCCAGTGAAGGCCCTCAAGAAGTAATCCGGCAATGGGGGAACTTGTTTTCCATGGCCGCAATGATGAGTTTACCTTGGGCGCTAATATCGTTATCAAATACCTCGATAATTTATGGCATCATCTGGGATGTACTATTATCCTTGCATATTATTTATTTGTTGATTCCAAAACGATACGCTGTTACATCTACTCATTTATTTGCCGATGGGCAAAGATATGAATGGAAAAAATTACGTTTGTCAAAGCGTCAACCCAAGCGTAGAATAATGCTACTTCGTAAGGGATGGGGCGTTTTTGGCCCACTTCCAGTTGGTGGCAAATACCATGATTTGGAACAAGCAAAGCAATTTATGGCGACGGTTTATCAAAAAAATCTAGAGCAAGAATGACCGTTATGACCAATAGGCGAATTCTATTGGGAACGCCATGGAATGGACTAGAAGCAATGAAGACTTGTTGGTAAGGATTGATCCCGGAGAGGAAATTCACGCCTCTTTGCAGAAGCTTGCTGAAGAAGTAGGCTTCAATGCTGCAGCAATTACCAGTGGTATTGGGCGGACCCGACATAATATCTATGGTTACATGAACAACGAAGGGATTTACATTAAGAGGGAACTTGAAAATCCTTCAGAACTGGTCAGTCTATCAGGCAATATTGCCCGAACTCAAGACGGAAAACCCTTCACCCACATCCATTGTTGTTGGTCAGATGACGACAATACAGTTCATGCAGGACATATGTTTTCCTCAACTATTGCTGTAGTTGCTGAAATACACTTAAGGATAATGTCAAAGGCCGTAATGACTCGTTGTCCATTGGCAGATGTACAGCTGCTTGGATTACAATTTTCGTGATATTCAAAGCCTATGACTTGGGTGCATAACCATGGCCGACAAGCAGAGAATCGAGGAACTCTCTGCGGCAGTTCGCTATCATCGAGAATTGTACTATAATCACTCAGCTCCAGAGATTTCAGATGCTGATTTTGATAAGTTGTGGGACGAGCTGAAATTACTAGACCCTAACAATTCTGTTTTACATGAAGTTGGCCCAGAACCGCTGCCAGGAACAGAAAAAGTAGAACACATGTTTCCAATGAGGTCGCTAGATAAGGGGACTACAGACGAAGACATAACCCACTTTGTAACACAATCAACATTTGGCGGTAAGCGATACCTTGCTCAACCAAAATTAGACGGTTCTGCCTTATCATTAGAGTACGTTGCTGGTAACCTGCACCGAGCAGCAACAAGAGGGAGTGGAGAAAAAGGTGAAGATGTCACACTAAATGCTAAGTTAGTTGCCAACATTCCACTACGACTTAACGTTGCTGCGGATTGTCATGTGCGTGGTGAAGTAGTTATGCCATTGGCAACATTTGAGCAAAAATATCGTGATGTTTCACCAAATCCACGCAATCTGTGTTCAGGCGCTTTGCGTCAAAAACACGGTGATGGTAAGGCAGATGCTGCCGATTTGGTGTTTTGTGCTTATGATGTCAAGTTCGTTAATGAGCCGCCAACAGCGAATCATGATAGTGAATTGCTGGCTTGGTTGCAGAAAGCCGGTATAGAGCCAGCACCTTGGACAATCTTCGAATCAGATTCACCTCAAAAGGCAATGATCAAACATACTAGAGAATGGTCTACTAAGCGGAGTGACTTTGAATTTGAAATAGATGGAATTGTCTTCAAACTGGATAATCTTCAGCAAAGGGAAAATCTCGGTATGACCGCCCATCATCCACGCTGGGCATTAGCATGGAAATTTCCACCAGAGGAAGCAACCTCGGTACTGCTCAGCGTTGATTGGCAAACTGGCAGAACCGGCAATGTAACCCCAGTGGCAAGAATTGCCCCACAAAGTGTTGGAGGAGTGACTGTAGAAAACACAACTTTGCACAACCCAGGGGAAGTTGCAAGGCTTGGGGTGAAAATTGGTGATAAGATTCTTATCGTCCGACGCGGTGATGTTATCCCTAAAATTGAACACAGCCTCGGTCGGGCCAAACAGGAGGATCTAGCAGATCGCTATCATGCAGATGGCACGCAATTTCAGCACGCACTTCCCGAAGAGTGCGAAATCACCATTCCGCAAATTTGCCCTTCCTGCGATTCAACCCTAATTGTTGAAGGAGCCTTTCTAAAATGTTACAATATGCTTTGCGAGGCACGAACTAGTCGGTCAATCCTCTATTGGTGTCGAGCCTTAGAGATGGACGGTATTGGTGAGAAATTGGTTGAACAATTACTCGAAGCAGATATGATTTCATCTATTTCAGGCCTCTATGAATTAACCAGTCAAGGTTTGACTCGCCTTGAGCGGATGGGCGAAAAATCTGCGCAAAATGTTCTCTCAGAATTAGCTCGGACCAAAAAAATGCCTCTGGGTAGATTCATCCACGCACTTGGCCTTCCAGGTATCGGACCAGAACTGGCTTCCCTATTCGCTAGCCATGTCAAGACGCTTGAGGGAATGTTAGACTGGTTAAGCAGAGCCCATGCAAAATTGGGTGACGATGACTATGGTCCAGAACTTGATGAAAGTGGGAAACCACACAAATCAAATATCGCTATTCGAGGGCTTTGTGAGCATGATGGGATTGGCGAAAAAGTTGCCATACAGGTCCGTGATGGCTTAGAACTCCGCCGAGTTCTAATTCATGAGTTATCATCTCATTTAGTATTGGATGAGGAACCAGTTACAGTTTCTAGTGGTAAGTTTGATGGCATGACGTTTTGTATAACTGGTACATTAACTCAGCCACGTAAGGTCATCCAATTGATGGTAAAAGCCGCGGGCGGTAAGGTGGTCGGTTCGATTTCTGCCAAACTTGACGTTTTGATTGCCGGTGAAAATGCCGGCACTAAACTAACAAAAGCTGAGAGCCTAGGGCTTACTGTTTGGGATGAAGACTCATTGAACCAAGCACTCAAAGACTCTACCCAATCAAGAGAATTGAGTGATGCCCCACAAACCTCTTCGCCCAAGCAACCTCAAAGGTCACTACTTGACTTCTAACTGGTATTTGTTTATGCAATCATCCGTAAATGTTCAATAGTTCGATGATATAGTAACATTATGAGTCAGCGCGGAGTAATTGTTGCAGTTACGCTGGCAACACTCCTATTACTTGTTCCGGCAATTCAAGGCTATTCGGGAGGAGTTTACAACCAAGCATCCGGCTGTGGTTGCCATTCTGGTTCAACCGCTCCTGCAGCCACCGTATCAATTTCCGGATTACCGACCTCCTATGATGCTAACAACTTGTATCAAGTTACAGTTTCAGTAAGCGGTGGAGTCGCCGGTTCTAGTGGCGGATTTTCACTAGAAGTCGATAAAGGGACCTTAAGCACCGGAATTGGAATAATGGCGGTCAAGGTAAATAGTCAAGGCAATAGCGCCACTCACACAATTACCGGCAGCAGTTACCGTTCTTGGAGTTTTGAATGGACTTCACCCCCAGCAGGTGGGGGCACTGCCAATTTTGAGGTAGCAGGAATGACCACGAACGGTAATGGGAATAATAATGGCGATCGTTGGGTTACTGATTTAGTTCAAGTTCCTGAAAATATACCACCCAACAATCCGCCGTCTGCATCTAATGTATTGCTATCTCCAAGCAATGCAAAAACCACAGACTCTCTAACCCTCAGCTATTCATACAGCGATTCCGACAATGATCCTGAGTCAGGTAGTGAAATAACTTGGTATCGCGATTCTCAAGCATTACCTTCTGGTACAATAACAGGGTTGACTGTACCGCCAAGTCAAACAACAAAAGGTCAAGATTGGTATGCTACAGTTCGACCTAGTGACGGGGCTGATTATGGCACACTACAAACCAGTAACACAGTAACAATTCAAAATACCCCCCCTACTCTAAATGCTCCAGCAATAAACCCTTCCACACCAGATGAATCTGAAGACCTAACAGTCTCGTACAGTGTATCAGATGATGACCAAGATAGCTTGACTATCGAGATTCACTGGTACCTAGATGGAGTGCTTGTTACAGAGTTCAATAATGATACAACTGTGCCATCAATTGCCACACGTGAAGGTGATGAATGGCGAGTAGAAGTCACGGCATCTGATGGCGAGGATATCGAATCTAGGTCATCACAAATCATAACAATTGGTCAAGTAATACAGCCTAATAATCCTCCAGAAATAACCTCTCCAGTAATTTCACCATCTCTGCCAACCACATTGAGTGACCTGTTTTTGACATATAATACTCAAGATTTAGATGGTGACCAGATTATTGCTACTGAAATAGAATGGCGCGTGGATGATGCCCTGACTGGACAATCCTCTACCATTATACAATCATCACTAACCGAAAAGGATCAGATTTGGTCGGCTAAAATTAGAGTTAGCGATGGAATTGATTGGTCAGCTTGGTCTTCTGTTGATGTTACGATAATGAATTCAGCACCGGTCATTAGTAATCTCCAATTCGTACCAGCTATTTCATACACCAATGATTCACTGAGTTTCACCTATACTTACAGTGACTTAGATGATGATGTAATGGCGCCTCCAACAATTAATTGGTACAAGGACGGCGTCGAGCAAACCGATTTGGCAAACCAAAATACTGTGCCTGCTTCACTTACCACTAAAGGAGAAAATTGGACCGTTTCAGTCTACGGAAACGATGGTATACAACTCAGTATTGAGTCATTAGAATCGTCCGTAATAATCCAAAATTCTATGCCGTCGGTAACAATTGAAGAAATGCCTACGAATATTTCCTTTGTTGATAATAAAGCGTCGGGCCTAACAATTCTTCCAGAATTCACCGATGCAGATAATGATCAGATAAATTTCCAAATTTCGTGGTTAAGAAATGGCTTTAGAGAGGGTTCATTAGATAATTCTACATTCGTTGCTGCTCAATATTTTGGTGCTGGGCAATCATGGACTTGTCAGATCACCTTCGATGACGGAGAGGTATCACCGCAAGTTGAAACATGGCAAATTAATGTTGATAATGCTGAGCCGGTAGCAAATATAAACATAGAATCTGCTAACCTTTGGTCTGGAGAATCTATAGTAATTAATGCAACACAATCATATGATTTAGACGGAATTATCTCAAACTATTATTGGCAATGGAACGATAATTTCGGCAACCCAATGTCAAGTGAGGGAGAGATTATTTCTATTATCACCACCGGCACAACTAGCATATCTCTTACCGTTGAAGATGACTTAGGTAGTACTGCCACTACTACACAGTCGATACAAACGACACAAGGGCCCACTATATCGGCACTAGTCGCCCAAAATGATGATGGCGACGTCGATCTCACTTGGCAATGGGACGGCGAGTCTGCTACATTTTTGATTATACGTAACAATTTCCAAATCGATGAGACCGATGAATTCAAATTTAGTGATAGTCCAATTGTCGCAGGTTCAACAGATTACACAGTAATTCCTGTAATTGATGGTCAGCAATTAGTTGCAGGTTCTATGACTATTTCCAACTTCGAGGTTGACACGACTACCGAATCTGCTAGTGGGTTATCTGAAACTGGTGGCCTCTATCTTGGACTGTTATTCTTGGCAGTCAGTATCTTAATCACTGCCTTAGGCTTGCTACAAAGGAGGGATTAAAACTGAATAGAATCACAATTGTTCTTTCTCTTGTAATATTGCTGAGCCTAACTTCTCTTGGAGGAGCTAACCCTGGCGGAGTTGGTGATGGTGATTTTGACATGCAGTGCGGGGGGGCTTGTCACGGAGATGCCTCACAAAACCAAACCTCTCCAGCCTTGCTAGAGTTGAGTCTTGAAGGAGATGCTTATCTTGGTTTGCCAGTGTCAATTACTGCCTCAGTTAGTGGTATTCAGTTTTCCTCCTCTGATGCTATTGGTTTGTTTTTACTAACCGACGTTACTGGGCACAGCGACTTACCTGAAGACGGCGGCTGGGAAGTAATCTCGGATGTCAATGGTGGCGACAACAATTACGTAGAACTTGAAGGGTCTTCGTTTGAAGAAGTCTATACCATTTCATGGATAGTAAAACCAACAGTTCTTGAATCTAGCACATTTTATTTATCAATCCACCATGGAGGCCAAAATACGCCATATTTCGCGATTAGTTCAGGACTTGACATAGATGTCTTGCCAGTTCCTGATAATCTTCCAAGACTCTCAAGCGAATATTCTCCAATTATTAGTCGAGATTTAGGTCAACAAACAACAATATCGGTTTCCACTAGCGATGTTGACCAGTTGGCAATAGAATGGCGATTAGTCGACCAACCTTCTAGTAGTGTAAACGCCACTCTAATTGACAACAATTCGTGGGAATTTGAGTTACCTCCGGCACTTCAACCATCAATTATTGAATGGCGGGCGGTGATGGATGGAGACGGGCCAACACAAACTACTCCATGGTTTAGAATCGCGGCCCAAGAACCCGCATTAGCGGTTAATCAATTGCAGATTTATCTCCAATCCTTCGCCTTTTGCGTATTCTTCCTTACCTTAGTATTAACACTACAATCTCGTTATTGGAACGACCAAGAGGACCTTGCAGAGGAACTCGATCAAACAAACCTTCTACCTCACCAAGAAGATTCAGTTGGCAGTACGCCACCCTTACCCGAAGGGGGGTTGCCTAATGGTTGGACAATGGAACAATGGAAATGGTACGGCCATGAATATTTGGAGGATGAGAAATGATATCTTCAGCCACATTCCATGTTATCACTACCGAGTTAGTAGTTGGATCATTTGCCATGGCGGGAATTTGTTTTCTTGTTTTAGCAATCCAATCATTCGGTCTATTTGAATCTGAAAAAGCCTCACTGATATCTGATAATGCCGGTCATTTCGCACTAGGTTTTGGGCTATTAGCAACACCCTTTGCCATCTTTTCTGGCATATCTTCATCACCGACCTCAGATTTATCATCGCCACTACTGGTTAACAAGATGTTCCTTTCAATGATTGCGACCGGACTGGCTTTAGCGGTTTTGTTCACCCGGTATAAAATGGGCAATAAATTATGGAATAGCAAGTCTAATTCAAGAATTCAATCCGCTGCCGGCTTAGCAGCAAGTGGTTTCATGCTTATGACCGCATCTGCAGGAGGTAAATTTTCACGCGGAGAATCGGTTTTGGATTTTTTGAATTTACCTTATGACACAATATTCTTGATGCCAACTTGGGCAAGTGGAATCATCCTTCTAGCAGGTGTAGGTTCGGCAATAATTGCCGTGATGAATTTATCAAAATCCTCAACCATAGAGCATTGAATTGCCAGCTTTAGGTTCATTGGTAATGTTCGCCCCATCCATCATAGATTGTAACTGAGCTTCGAGGAATTCAGCTTCCTCAATAAGTGGTTGATGCGGTAAATCGATGGAAGGCAATAAGTTATTCAGATTTTCAATCAGTGTTGCTGCAGCCCTAGCATCTGGGAAGCGAGGGTCGGCTTCGACCATTATCGACATCAAGTCTAGACCTCTTCGTCTAGCCTCTCCAAGTATTGAGGCATTAATGCCCTTGATTACTCCTTGTTGTAATAATGGAACTTTCATATCTTCTAATCGCTTTCTACTTTTTTCATTAGCACCGATGCCGACGACGTCAATACCTTCAGTATCCTCATAATCAATTACTGGTTCAGAACCATTCAAATTACCCTTCATACCGGATTTGGCAAATGCATCTATAACAACTCCAGCGACAATATTTTGCTCTTTTGACCATTCAAACATAGCCCACACTATATCATGTGCTAATGCTTCAGGAACAACTAGTTCACTCATTAGCAGGATTACCTGGTCGCATCCTTCGATAGTACATTTAGGCTTACCAGCATAAGCTCTAATCGGCGGTAACGGAACACCTTTGTCAACCAATGTCAAGGCAGGTAATCTTGCATCAATTACTCCACCAATAAATTCCAGTTCTAGGTGATCTATCAAAAAGTGAGCCACGACACTTGATACCATACCTACACTTGGGAAACAAGCAACAACTAGTGCATTTTCAGTTGATACCTCTGCATTTATCCTTACACTAGGCCCTTCCATGGAGATACCTATTGGTTCTCGATGTATGAACGCTTCCCTTGTGTGTTGTTGTCGGTGGTTTGATGTTGTTTGAAGGTCACGGTAAACCATGGCAGGTGAAAGTACGGAAATTTCCCACATGATTTCCCCTTCCTCATGGAATCGTTTCGAAACCTGCCCTCGAATGTTTTGGCTGAGTAAGCAAAGGTTGCCTCGAAAAGCCGGAATGGCTGCGTCTTTGGGTACGGCAGTACATGCTTCAGTGGAGGATTTACTACAGGAAGATTATACCCAGATTGGTAATTCAGAAGACGGATGGTTACCCGCAGAAGGGTTGAGATTGCTAAAAGCTCGATGGGAAGAAGAAAAAGCCGTATTCCATGCAACACCAAGGCGCCCACAATGGAAAGAGGAGAAGTGGAAAGAGGCAATAAAGCACCAAAAAGGTGCGATTAGGATGCTACTTGATCATGTCGGAATAAATGGCCTAGATCATGAAAAAATTACTGGTGCACTATGGCGTAAGATTCAATCGATGGCTATTGCAGTTGAGGGTGAATTGAAAACAGAGAATGGCAAGTTGATGGGTAGGCTAGATTTATTGATGGCCGATGTAGATTCATCTGGCAAAATGGTTGGCTGGTTAGTCGCTGATCTAAAGACTGGCAAGGCTCCAAAGGACGAGTTGAAAACTGAAGTAAATAGGCAGTTGCGCCTGTACAGAGATATAATTAGAGATAATAATCCAAATGGCCCGCCAATAAGAACCGAAGGATGGTACACTGCAGACTCATCAAAGTGGGTGGCACTTGGCGAGGATGTCCTTGAAGATGCATATGCGGCATGGGAAGCAACAACACCAACAAAAATACCCCTTGAGCCAAACATTGGCGATGATTCATGCGGGGGATTTTGCGACTGGAAAGCTTGGTGCCCACATTGGTGGAATTGGCGACATGAAACCAATACTCTTCACAAGGGGGATTTTTCAGATTCTGTGGTGTTATTGCATCAATATGAACAGTCTTCAGGTTCAGCCATCGTCGAACTGTGTGAACCAAGGGATGATTCTGGCAGTGTGATTCCAACCGGAATTAGAACTGGAGTTAATTTTGATAATCGTGGTAAAGAAGCGTTAGAGGAGCTGTTAGAAACAGGCCATCAAGGTGCAATATTCTTAGGTTCTGTGATGACTAATCGTCATTCATGGCGTGTGGGGCATTGGTGTGATGTACTGCCTTGGAGCCCAATACCGGATGGTGTTGAATACACTAGACCATCTTCAAGATAGATATTCTTTCAACTTTAGTCTAGCATTCTCGTCTTCGATGCCTGACGGTGATAATAGCCAATTTATGTATTGCGGATCAATTTTCTTGACTTCCAAAAGATGACGGCCTCGATGGCGCCCAAAGGCGATTATGTAGTGGCCATCATCGATTCGAATTTTGCCTAAAGAATCTAACATTTCTAAGTCATTCATCCCTCTTCCTAAGGCCGAGTCATCATTCGCAGTTTTACCATGAATTAACCATCTCTCGACTTCTTTTAAGCTGCTTCTAAACATCGGGGAATGGTCTACAGTAAGACGCCAAAACAGCAGTAAAGATGCAGCAGCATCAGCAGCAGCAGTGTGCGCATTTTCTAGAGAAATACCATGTCTACGGCATAGGCTTCCCAAGTTGTGTGGACGGGACATTTTTACTCTTCGAACAATTTCCAATGTATCCATTATTGCTTTTGGGCGAGGCGGAAGTTTGCCAATCCGTCGGAATTCATTGTCGAGCATTGGCATATCGAACTTGCGAACATTATGTCCAACGATTACCGCACCTTCCACCATTTCGTGAATTTGATTTGCGTAGTTTGAAAAATCAGGGAGTCCCTTGACATCGCTGTCAAAAATTCCATGCACGCCGCTAGCGCCACTGGGAATTGCCCGTCGAGGATTAATTAGATGTTCATAGTTTACCGGCTGACCCGATGAATCTGACCCAACTAGGGCGATTTGAACAATACGATCATTATTGGTGGAAATTCCTGTGGTCTCTAAATCGAAGGCCAACACAGTTTCTCCAGCGAGGAATTCATGACCCATAGGACTGAGCAATAGCCGCTACCTATTGAACCTCGCGATGACCATTTGAATACAAAACTAAAATGCTACTTACCCATCACCTTGCTTATGAGCCTCAAAGACAAGATGCGCGCTTTGTTTGAATCAGACGATGATACGGCCGAGCAAGTCGTTGACTTCGAGGAAGAATCTCAAGAGGACCAGCAAAAATTTCTTGCTATGGCAGAAGAGATTGCAGATGGACTATTGGCTCAACTCAATGATGATGAAGAGGTTTACGTGGCTCCTGAAACAATCCTAGTATCGGAGTATGATGTTGGAGAAGTAGAACCCAATCAACTAACTGATGATGAAAAATTAGTCAGTCACAGCGATGTTAATGTGGTGCAACATGAGACTTTAGATGAGATAGTAGAACATCTTGCTGATGCGCAAATAATTGGCGATATTCCAATAGAAGTTGAATTTTGACGGCAATTTGTCAAGCCATTAGTTTTGATGCAGATATTGCTGGATTGATGCATACTATTAGAAGGGGGAAGACTTTCCTAACCTCTATGAGGAGTGGTTTGACAATGAAGTCATTAGCAATGTCGGCCTTGATGCTATGTTCCACTTTGCTAGCAGGGTGCATAGATCTAGAATCGACAGTCAACCCACGAGCGGAACTTCAGGCTTATCCATTATTTATCCAAGAAGGTGAAACAATCACTTTGGATGCAAGAGATTCTGATGCAGTAGAAGGAGTCATCACTGATTTTGAATGGGATTTTGGTAACGGGCAAACCTCTGATACAGTGGTTGGATTTACCTCTTTTACCTACGAGCGATTCGGAGTCTATACTGTCACTTTAACAGTGAAAAATAGCGTTGGTGGTGAAGACCAAGTATCTTCTACAATTGTAGTGAACGGTGCACCAGTGCTAAACTTGACAATTCCGGACAGCATAAAAGCCGGCGAATCAGCACTACTTGATGCCTCAGGTAGCTTCGATCCAGAAGGTAAAGAATTGAGGTATTCTTGGGATTTAGATTGGTCCGTTGATACGGACAAAGACGGCGATAATCGAAACGATGTTGATGCCATTACCCCAACAGTCTTACTGCCGACCAACAACTCTGGAACAAAACGCGGTAGCTTGACAATATCTGATGGCGATGGAGCGACCGATTACCAATCCTTTGAGATTGAAATTTCTACCCGTACCTTCGAAGTAGAATGGAAAACCGAGGAAATAATCATGGATAGAGATGGTTATCTAGACCAAGGGAATTCTTGGGAAGAAAGTATCAACCCCGGAGTTGAAGGACGAATACTTTCATTCTATGCAGTTTTAGAATTGGACCAAGAACTAGGCCCCCAAGACAATTTTACCCTAGAATTATCAATTCCAAATGACGGTTATTCCAAATCTGCAAAAACCCAAGGTGGCAATATTACCGCTAACGAGACCTCGAAAGCGGAAATGGATCGCTATGGAATAAATCCAGCAGGCGAAGACGGCACATATACCGCTGATTCTGCAGAAGAAGTATTGGCGCTATTACTTGAAAAACCAGGCTTTAGAACTGCACAGGGTGAATGGGAGTGGACAATTTTTGCCCAACAAGCCGACCCAGACCCGCTAATAGAGGGCTTTCCAGACCCAGATCCTGGAAATGACTGGACCTTACAAGTAGTAATTGAAATCCAAATCCCAGTTCTTACAGAGGTTGCAGTTTGATTCAACTTAGAATGAAACAATAATCAATAACAATCAACTCGGAGGGTTTGGACAGCATGGTTGATACAGTAGAGATTAGCAAAGTGAACGTCAAAGACACACTGGTTGTTGATGTATCTGTGTGGATGAATCATCCAGATGATTGGGAATTTAGACCTTCTCTTTCAGTATCTGATAACCAATTCACGATTTCCGATATCAGTAGTGGCAAGCATCTTGCTTCTGTTGAATTATCTGATGAGCAGATGGAAACTTTACAACGTGATAGAGTTGCAGAATTAAAAGTTAAATTCCAAGTCCATGGCATGCATGGCAAACTTCA
>CEQW01000441.1_pt1 | contig 15266 bp, 5 predicted proteins | sample 530891 | NCBI WGS metagenome assembly CEQW01 (sample SAMEA2621066, study PRJEB7988) | marine metagenome | biome: marine biome (ENVO:00000447); feature: surface water layer (ENVO:00002042); material: "saline water (ENVO:00002010), including plankton (ENVO:xxxxxxxx)" | depth 5 m
AGATAGTTGTCCAAACGTTTGGGGAGACTCATGGCAAAACAACACACTTGGATGCCTTGATACAGATCAAGACGGATGGGCCGATATCGAGGATGCACAACCAAATGAGCCAACTCAATGGTCTGATGTTGATGGTGATGGCTATGGTGACAATCTCGCTGGGGTAAATCCAGACGCCTGTCCAGGTGTTCTTGGCAATTCGACCCTAGGAAACCGCATGGGGTGCCTAGATGATGATGGCGATGGCTGGGATAATCTAATCGATGAATTACCATCGACACCTACTCAATGGTTAGACCAAGATGGTGATGGCTATGGTGACAATGCCACTGGAATAGAGGCTGATTCTTGCCCAGGTATAGCAGGCACTTCTACTATCGATCGATACGGGTGTGTCGATAATGATGGCGATGGCGTTTCCAATGAAAGTGATGCCTTCCCTGACGACCCAACTAGGACCCAGGACAGCGACAATGATGGATTTGACGATCTTGAAGATAATTGTATCAATGCTCCAGGGAATTCAACTAATGATCGTACAGGTTGCCCAGATACCGATGGTGATGGATATTCTGATGTTACGATGCCATCACAAGGTAATACGGGCTGGAACCTCACCGATGGAGCAGATGCTTTCCCCTTAGAAGATACTCAATGGGCTGACCAAGACGGAGATGGCTATGGTGATAATCCAGCAGGATTCCAAGCAGATGATTGCCCAACTGAAGAAGGCTATTCCAATATCGATTTGTTTGGCTGCCCTGATGGTGATAATGACGGAACTTCACAGGGAGATGATGCCTTCCCTAACGACGCTACACAATGGTCAGACCAAGACGGTGATGGCTATGGCGACAATCAAAATGGTACTACTCCTGATGCATGCCCAAGCGTTGTAGGGACTTCAACAATTGATAGGTATGGTTGCCCTGATGAAGATTCTGATGGGGCTAGTGATGACAATGATTTGTGGCTTGGAGACAATACACAATGGTTTGACTCTGATGGAGATTCATTCGGAGACAATGAAAATGGTACTATGGGAGATAGTTGCCCTAGTGAATTTGGACAATCTAATCAAGGCACTAAGCATGGTTGCCCTGATTCTGATAACGATTTCTGGGCAGATATCGAAGATGATTTCCCCAATGAAATATCTCAATGGCTTGATTCAGATGACGATGGTTGGGGGGATAATCAAACCGCTGGAGCCTACAAATTAGATCATTGGCCAAGTGATCCAGCAAGAAATGCTGGTGAAGCAACACTGACTAGTGACATAGCGAAAATAACCTTGGACTTAGCTGGTGGTGATTGGTTTACTTTTACTTGTACGGTAACTACTGAAATGGTCAACGCAGGAATTAGAATTGAATGGCAACCTATGACCGGCATTGATGCCGATACAACAACACAGACACTAATATTCACTCCAGATTCTGGTGGGACACAAGTTGTGGTATTCTCTGGAGAAGCCATACAGCTTGGACAGTACCAGTTGGTATTACTGGCAAAAGAACCTGGATCTGATGTTGCCATGGATAGCATCACCATTACCCTAGATGTTCAAGATTCTAGACTAGAAACCAATACTATTGATGATCAAACTGATACAATCAACAAATTGCTCAAACAGCCAGTTATTCAGGCTGCTCTTGGTATTTTGATACTATTCGCTTTGATGGGAACATTGTATGTGCGTGGAAAAGCTAACAATACTCGAAGGAATAAGGAACGACGAGAACATGCTGAAAGTGTGCTAAAAGCTAGAATTTCAAGACAAAATTCCACACCACAAAATATTCGTGCTGAATTTGGCCTTAATAGACAAGTGCCGCCACCGCCTCCAGGTTTCGAATGATTTGGCGACCGATTGACTCAAAGAGTCAATGCTTCTCGGCAGAAATATCGCGGATATGGTGAAGTGGTTATCATCTGAGGTTTCCAACCTTATGTCGTGGGTTCGACTCCCGCTATCCGCACCAAACAACAGGGTTTGTTGGGCACCAAAACCAATAAAGCATATCAGCAAGTTGTGAAAGGGAAGTTTATGCAGACATCTTCAATCAAGGGCTTATTCATAGTCCTGATTATGTTTACTGCTACGTTATCTGGATGTTTTGGTGAACAATCCATAGAAGCGGATCAAGAAATCGCTGATTTTCAAATTAATTTTACCTCCCCTGGTGCCGCTATACTGAAAACAGGGGAATGGAATGATTTCTTCTTGATTGGTGAAGGTCGAGCGATATCTGTACCCAATAACGTATTGTTATTTATTGATGACACTCTAATTCCCAATGGCTATGCAATGGTGGAAGGCAATCAAATGAATGGAAAATTACTACCAACCCCTTATGCTGAAAATGTTAGAATAACCATTGTAGAAGATAATGGCAAAGGCGAGTCATTTGAGATGGAATTAACTAATGGTACACCAATAATTAGTGGTGTTGAATGGTTTGAAAAAATGGATTTCATAACCAGTGTTTGTAGTGATTCAACACAATGTGGCGGCTACATCAATCGATGGATGGGGTCGCCAAACCCCGCATTTGAAAGAGCTGCTTCCTTTTTCCATGGGCATTTTGAGGGCCTAGGATATGAAACCAACATAATGAGAGTTTCTGATACATTAAGCATTACAGAACCGGAGAGCCTAAATGTTATTGCTTGGAAAAGAGGTAAGGACAATTCATGCGTTCAAGGAATGGGCGCCCACATGGATGTTGCAGTACCTGGAGGACCGCCAGGAGGTGGTACGTACGAAGGTGCCTATGACAACACTGCGGGCACTGTTGCCATCATGCTATATGCCAAGGCATTTGTCGATATTGAAGTTCAGTGCGATACATTCTTGGCTTTGTGGTCTAGTGAGGAAGAAGGTTTACGGGGATCAAATGCGTTTGCCAATAATGATTGTGACTATTGCTTACCTCAAGACAAAGAACTCCGCTTTTACATAAATATGGACATGATGGGAATTTCTTATCCGGCAAAAAAAGCCAATGGCGATCCATTTCCATATCATGCTTGGTCTGGACCAGATATTGATCCTGAAGTGCAAGATGTTGCAATTACTACCATCTTAGATTATGTTCATCGTGATGTACTAAACGCCCCAATGGACATGAGAATTGAGGGCGAATATGGCGCAGGTTGCGACCAACATTGGGATGACCATTACAATCTAGTAATGGATGTCCATGAGGATACTTTTGGTCGTTCAGACCACGTCACATTCCGTAACCTTGGTGCCCAAACAATATTCCACTTGGGGGCTTATGATGAAGACTACAGTGCGTACCATTCTCCGTTAGATACATTTGATAATATGATTGCAGAAGTTGGTGGTCAAGAAGAACTGGAAAAGAGTATGGAATTTGTTATGTGGGCGGCTCTGATTGAGTTTATGATCGCCGATCAGACACCAGAAATTCGCAATGTGAATGTTTGATTTTCATTACAACCTTTTTTTTAGTGTAAAACTAAATCACCTTTATGGACAACCGTACGGAGGTGGCAGATTCGACAGTTAACAGGTTTGCCAAATCACCTTTTTTTGGATTATTCCTCTTTCTAGTTGGTGTATTTATTGCATTATTTGAAACTATATATTTGCTAATTCTCGGCAATACCCTCGAAAATGCAGTTTGGCCACTAGCAATTAGAACACTGGAATGGACCATGGTACTACGCGATAATGTCCCAGCAATAACCACCTTTGCTGGATTAATTCTTGCCACTAGTATGTGGTTAATGGTTAGAAGACAACAAGATAAACCCATCAATCGCGGGTTTGGTTATGGAGCAATAATTTGCTCTGGTTTCATAATTGGCTCTTATGCTGTATTCGTCATCATGGATTTGAGGTACCTTCGAGGTGCTTTCCTATTACTACCAACAATCTATGGAGTGCTACTATTCTCTTCGGCAATAATCGCAAGAGGCGTGCCCAAGTTGCCCAAATCTAAAAATTCGGGATTGGATAACTTCTACTCAATTTCCCACTTATTTGCGGTATTCCTAGCTGCGTGGCTGATGATGCCAGGAATACCTGCTTTAGTCGGTATGGCACCATCTCCGCCAGCAAAGCCAATATTTGGTTATGGAGGAGAGCCAGGACCATTTCTAGAAGTTCTAGAAATCTATCCGTATGAACTACCAGAAAACGTCACAGCGATTCAAGGAGATACTGAAGAAGATATAGAATTCTCAATTTACCTTTCTATACCAGTACTGCCCGAAGACCCCGGTATTGAAGGTGTGCCACTAGCCATTTTATTCCATGCATTTAACAATCCATCAAGGGATTCCTACACCGATTGGATTCAACGACTTGTCGGTAAAGGCATGGTCGTGGCATACATCCAATATCCTACTGATATAAGGCCGGAAGGTGGTGAAGATTTTGACCCAGATAATATCCAAGGTACTTCTGATTGGCCTCATCATGTCCCACGTTTGTACTCAATAAATTCTGCACTTAGCAAGCTCAATACAATAATCGATGATGATACTCGCGGTCAAGAAATCGATGACGTGTTAGGCAACTTATCCATAATGCCCGAACATCTGTACATCGGTGGACACAGCTTAGGTGGAGCATACTCAATTAGTGCCTTGCAAATGGTGCAAGAATTTAGCTGGGGCAGTGAAACATTGGTAGTGGATACAGAAATGGCCGCTTCAAGACCAAGCCAAAACCTTTGGCAGCCAAATTTTACTGAACTACCAGAGCACACAATAATTCACTTAGTTGTCGCCGAAGATGACATGACTGTTGGACAATGTGAAAGTGCATACCATCAACAATTATTTCATTTAACCAACCAAAATAATTCACTGGTCATTTACGTTCCAAGTGACAAATACGGATTTCCTAGAATGATTGCAACACACTATATCCCGGCTAACGAGGTTCATGACTCTCTAGCAGATTGGTCGTTTTATCGGCGCGTTGATGCTCAAGCAGATTGGGTCGTTGCTCGTAGTCGGGCTGATTTTAATACCGAAGACTTTGCTTATCAACACTTGATTCAAGGGCCGCTACTAGAATTCATGGGCAAGTGGTCTGATGGTACTCCAGTGTTACCATTAGAGTCATACCCTAATGCTTTAGCAGAGAGTCGTTTTAGTCACTGTTAAGGGGGAGTGGGGATGGCCGATGAAAAAGACCAGAAATCGCTGATTAAGTTGATTTCTGGCTCAGCCATTATTGCTTCTATGTGCTGCCTACCAAGTGTCGTATTGGTATTATTTGGTTTAGCAAGTGTTAGCTCAGCTGCTGCATTATCAGATTCCCTATACTGGGGGGACGACGGTTATGGATGGTTTAGGCCATTGATGCTGTTGTTGGCGTTATCTTTTGTAATCGTCGGATTAGTTATCCATTTTAGAGGTAAAGGAATCTGTACGTTGGATCAAGCAAAAAGAGAAAGGAGAAAAATTGTCAATACATCGCTGCTGGTATTGATTGTTAGTTATTTGACCTATCTCTTGTTGAATTATGTCATCTTAACCGAAATTGGCATACTTCTCGACCTTCCTTGGGAAGAAAGTCGTGAAAGTTACATGTTTTGGAAATGATCAAGCATTCGACCTAGTCGTTTTACAGCCTACTGACCAATCTTCTCCTTTAGACATTGCACGCTGAGTTTGCTCTAGCAACTTATCCTCAGGAATTGAGTCATAACCTTCTCCAAGACAGTAACTGATGCTGATAAAAAATCCATTAGATGTCAAATTTTCCAATTGAAAAATTGAATTTTCAATTGATAATTTACTTTTCGTTTCTCCAATTGGAATTCGAATATCTCGGGGGTTTAAATTCATGCCAAGCCTGGCAGATTTTTGGATTGATTCTTTGCTAGTCCACAACCTTACCGCTTGATTTGGATTGTTATTGAGATAAGAGAGTTCATCCCCCTTCGCCATCATATCAAACACTCCTTTCGAAATTACTAGATCTTCTGGCTCTGCATCAATGCCTACAGTCCAGCCAGACTCTACTAGGGCCACAAAGGCATAGCCCGATGAATGGCCAATTGAGATTGATGGAAGGGGAGTTCTTTTCCAAGTTCCGGGCAGATAAGCAATACTAGGCGCCCTAAACTCGTTTCTTCGAACCTCAATCAGTGAACTGTCGACGCCCCATTTAGCGAGTGAAAGTTGTAACAAATACCTACCAGCAAGGTGTTCCATACGTCGCTTCTCAGTAACAAATTTCGCTACTTCATCATTATTAGCAAGTAGCACATCTGATAATTTCAAATGCTCAATAGGCATCATCATACAAAGTAATCTTGGCGAGTCGCTGCCAAAGGAGGTAGGAATTATTTTGTCAGTGCCTACCATTAACGTCACCATTAACGTTCAAGTGTGAATCTCTGTTCTTCAGGAACTGGCGCCATACTCTTTAGTCGCAAACCTTTCATTGCTAGGACAGGAGCTTCATCATCCCCAATTATAATCACATTGTGAACAGTGATTCCTGCTTCCTCTACCCCGACTCGAAGGCTACGCATACGTAATACTTCATTTCGCTCTGGGACTCTAAGTGTGGTAGACCACTCGATGCCCACCGGTAGTGAGGAGAAACCTTCTGACTCCATCGCAACAAAGCCTGCATTTTGGAATCCTGCCTCGATTAGCATTGGTAATGCTTCAAGCAGAACTTTACTACCTTCTGCCTCGGCCAAAAATTGCTCAGTAATTGGTAGTTGATTTCTCATCAAAGCGATGCCATCAGCGCCAGGTACAGATTTATCACCAATACCACGAATTATCCCACCATGAGATTGGAAACGAGGGCCGTGGAAATAACGCTGGTAAATGAATGAAGGCATCAACTGTAATTCATCTAGCGGTGGAACCCCAAGCTCTGGCATCAAGGCGACTTCACGGTGGAGGAACTTAGACAAATCATCACTCTTTTCAACCAATCTAACTAGCGCAGAATGATGATCTCGTTGCCCAAAAATCTCGCCCTTAGAATTAGTCAAGTCGGATACTAACTTACACCTTACCCAATGGATATTACCTTCTTGGCGTTCATGGTTTGCTTCGATTCTAACCTTTAGATGCTCTTTGAGTAACTTTACTGGTAAGCCAAAACTCACCTCTTCAAAGCCTGCTAAACAGGTTGAAGGTTTTAGCAATAAGGCGTTTTCTGCGAACATCTCCATGGCCATAACTCCCGGATGATATGGAACACCCTCAATGGCATGGTCAATAAGGAATGGATGCACTTCTGTTGACAATGTGGTCTCTGTCACGATATTATTTTGTTCATCCAGCGATAGCACTTTGTCGATTAGTGGAAACCTTGCTGGGTCGGCAATAATTGCTGCCATTTCTCCAGGCAATCTCAATGGTGCTTCTCTAAAGCTGTCAAAACGGTCCATGAGCCCTAATGAACCACAGCCAAGGACTCTACGCTTGCCGCCCGATAACGCCTCATTGACGAATATTTCAACACCTGTTGCCACATCTAAGGTTTCAATTCCTGCCGCAGCAAATACTGCTTCAATCGAACCTCTTGTAGCCATTCCGACATCTTGCCATCCAGTCCAGGCAATCGCAACTGCTCGGCATTGACCACTGGCTGAAAGGCGAGCCATCTCAGCATCTAAGACACTGTTAGCTGCAGCATAATCTGTTTGCCCGCCATTACCAAAACGTCCTGCAACGCTAGTGAAACAAGCGGCAAATTTGAGCGCCTTAGTACCTGATGCTTCAACCGCCGACATCAGGGACTTCCAGCCGTCTAATTTTACTCTAACAACTCGATCAAATATTTCATGACTTTTATCTGCTACTAATTTTGAATCTTCTAAGCCAGCCCCGTGAACTACGCCAGTTATTTTCCGCTTAAGGGTTGAGCCAAGTTCTGTCATTGCCGGCAAATCCATGACATCAATCGAATGATATCTGGCTTTATTTCCCGTCTTTTCAATTTTATCAAGGGTGATGAATACATCTCTACTACGAGTATATTTTTGCCACTCTTTATTCCATTCCACCATAGTTACTTTACTATTTTCGCTTTGTGCAACCATCTCATCTCTAAGCAGCATTTTTCTAGCTGAGAGTTGTTCATCACTCCAATCAATCCAAGTTTGTGCCTCTTCGATTAATGTCGATCTGCCCAAGAGAATAAAGTGAGCATTGGCGTCTGTGCTAGCAGCAGCAACTCCGATGATTGAGGCCGCAGTAACTCCTGATCCACCTCCTGAGACTAACCAAGTATCTTTGTTACCCAGAGGGTTGCGCTCACTTTCTAATTGCTCATCAAAGGCAACAAGAGTCCATCTTCTGCCATCACGGTCGATACCAATCTCTACATCGCCAGCAATGGTAAACAAGTCATTGTCGATAATTTCTGCAGCATGAACTGCATCTAAAACGATTTCAGGATGCAAATCTAAAGCCCTGGTTCGAAGATGAGGTTGCTCAAATGAGTAGGATTTGGTTACACCACTTGCCGAACATTGTATTGAATTGAATAATTCACCCTTGTTACCATGTCTGCCGTCTAGAGTGGTTACCGAGGCAACTATTCCCGTACCTATACTGGCAAGTTGACCACCTAGTTGTTTTAGCAGCCCAAACCACCCGTGGGCTGCCAGCGATATTTGTGAAGAAGGGTAAGTGTCTTCTTCCCATTCAACTCCTGCTAACTTTAAGGCCGCTAAATGAATAACACCACAGATTTTTGATTTGTTTAACTCTTCACCAACCAGCGCTATATGTTCAATATTGGCTGGGTCAGCCCTCAGCACAGTCCTAGTACCTTCAACTTGAATTGACATATCACGAATTTCTGATTCAAATCCAACCCTTATGGCTGATAAACCTCGAGCTTCCAAGCGAGTGCACAATTCTTCTGCAATACCCCATCCATCATCGGTAACAACTACCGTTCCCGAAATCTCTAATGACTCCTCTATACCTAGACACTCCTCGACTTCAACTTGCCATCTTCGGCAACCTGAAGGCATCATTGTCGACTGTGAAGTAATGGTAGTAGTGGATTCATCTTGTTCGACAATTTCGTTTGGTACTGATAAATCACCAGCACCTGTTTGTTGAATTGAGCCACCTTGCATTTTTATGATATAAGCCGTAAAATGATTGAGAGTTGGATGATCGCCTAGAATAAAGTCTTCATCAACTGGTAGTTGGAAAATATCTCTTACCTCTGCCATTATTTCTGCCTGCTTGACTGTATCAATTCCAAGTTCACCTTCTAGGTCTTGGTCCATTTCTATAAAGTCGGCCGGATAACCAGTATGCTTCACTACCACATCAATTAATTTTGATTGAATTTCCTCATTTCCAGCCATTGCACTTGGAGGTCCCGAAACTACCTCTGGTTGGTCCATCGCAAGCGGGATTGGGTTTTCTTCCGCCACTTCCTCAGGTACTGAAAGAGTTGCAGAAGCAGGTGCGTTGCCGGTCATCTTGTGAATATAGGCAATCATGTGGTTCAATGTTGGATAATCTGATAATACGAAATCTTCATCCACTGGCAAGGAGAATTTACTCCTAATATCTGCCATTATCTCTGCCTGCTTCACTGTATCAATTCCAAGTTCGCCTTCCAAATCTTGGTCTAATTCAATAAAATCTGCGGGGTATCCGGTATGTTCAACAACAACTTCGATCACTGTTTGAACTAAATCATCATCATTTACCAGAATAGTTTGAGGCTTTGCTTTAGCAACTTCTTCAACAACATCTGTAACCACATCTTGTACTGCTTCAACTACAGCCACCACAGGTGCAGCGACTGCTTGTGCCGCAGTAGAAGACCCGCCGGACATCTGATCAATATAGCCAATCATGTGGTTCAAGGTTGGATAATCAGACAGGACGAAATCTTCGTCAACGGGTAACCCAAAACGACTACGAATCTCTGCCATAATTTCTGCCTGTTTTACTGTATCAATTCCAAGTTCGCCTTCAAGATCCTGATCTAGTTCAACAAAGTCAGCAGGATAGCCAGTATGTTTCACAACTACATCGATGACTGCATCAACAACCTCTTTCCCACCTGAGTTTTGCTGAACAACTGGATCAGCAATAACCTCATCGATTACTTGTGGAACATCAATAGGTGCTTTTTCTGGCACCTGTTCAGCAACCATTGGCTGGTTAATTGGCAAGCCTTCAAACTTGTTAGTAACATCCCAAGCCTCACCTTTAATACCGCCGTGAAGATTATTTGAACCATCAACATAGGAGACTAATTTGCCATCGAGAACACGTAGAACTACATCATCAGATTGGGCAAGTTGTCTAATCCAGGCCATGAATTTTGACCCATCAATTCGTTCACCGATAACATCCCATTTCCTTGCCAGAGACAAGGCGATTTGTGAGCCGAATCCTGCACCAAACCGTAGTCCATACTTTAATTCTGGATATTCGCCACCTGTTGACAGATTTAGTTCACCTAGTTCTGGGTCTTTTTCACGGTAATTGGCAATTGGTGGAATACGCCCGGTTAACAAACCATAGTACATGCTGGCATCTTCTATCCCAACTCCCATTGGGTGTCCTGTGAATCCTTTGGTATTGGCAATAATCAATTTGTTAGCACTCGTGGTAAAAGTATCTCTGAGGGCTTTGACTTCTGATTGCGCAGACCCTCCACGGGCAGGAGTATAGGTTTCATGTGAGAAGAAGACCGTTTCTGGTGCTATTTGGTGTCTATCTAGATTCCATTTAGCTTCCATAGTCCCGATGAATTGATTGACGGTTTGTGCGACGTGCTCGACATCGAGCCTTGTACCATGATATGCTGAATTAGAAATCTTGGTACCCAATAATTCTGCAATCGGCTGAACTCCACGTTCTTGGGCCATGGAATTACGTTCAACAACAAATGCTGCTGCGCCCATTCCAAGCACCATACCATTCCTTCTTCGGTCAAATGGCAAAGCAGATTCCTCTACCTTATCACCTGTAGAAGCGGCGCCAGAAGCAGCAAATCCACTACCCATCCACTCCCAGAGATCTTCACCAGTTACGTCATCTGCAGAAATTATTACCACTCTATCTGCTCTATCATTCTCCAGCCAATCCTCCGCAGTGCTAAAGGCAGCAGTTGCTGAAGCACAAGCTAAATTCAGCGTGGTATTGGGGCCTCTAATTCCGGTGTATTGGGCAAATTGCGAATGACCCATATTTAGAACCTGGAAGAGATATCGACGATCGAAACGACCTTCCCCGTCATCACCGTTATTCTTGGCATGTTTCATTGCCATTTGCAAACCAGGGAAACAGGAAGCGAATATGATTCCTGTTCGGTCTCTTTGGACTTGAGGAACTTGCCAATTGGTAATCAAACGCAGACCTCCCTTGCCGGTTTGTTCAACTGGAGTAAGTGGAATTCCAGCATCCCTCAAGGCCAATAGACCTGCAGCAACAGAAAGTTGAGTTGTAATGTCCCAAGCCATTACGGCTTTTGGATCGATACCAAATTCAGCCGCTAAATCAAACGCAGCTTTAACGCCCGCAAGTTGTGGTATGTCGCTAAATTGAGTGGCCTTTTCCATATTTACCGAACCATCTCTACCTTTGATTAAGCGAACTATGTTTTTATCCAACAGTCGTTGCTTATACTCATCACTAACCTCGGTGATGCAGGTTTCGCCTCTTACTAGTCTTTCAAACGCGTCTTCAGAAAATACCTTTTCTCCACCGGGCAAGCCCAATGAAATCCCACTGATTACAATTGGGTCAGATTCTCTAGAACTGTTACTCTGTCCAGAGTCTGCAACTATCAAATGGGGTTTTGATGTGGTAGTTGTTGTTTTGGAAAGGTAAGATTTGGGTGGAGTTTTTATCCACCTTGAGAAGTCTTGAGCTACTTCTGCCTTAGAGATGTCAAATTCGCTATCTGTGTCACATTCATTGCTGATTTTTGCGATTACTTGATTTATTTGCGAGCTTGATAACCCAAGTACATTTCTTAAGTTTACCATGCCATTACAGAACTTTGCTGGATACCCTGATAATGGAGACAAACAATCTCCCACATATGCATTCTTAGCATCTTCTAGGGAAACTTCTACCATTGCAACAACACTTGCAATCTGGGGTGACTTGGCAGCAGATTGAGAGGGAGGCGGATTATTTGTCAGTGGCTTTGGCGGTGGAAAATTAGTTACTTGGCTGTGAGCTTCTATTGGACCTGCTCTAAAGGCTTCAGATAATTCTTCTGATGTACCGGATGGCCATTGAAGAGTCCTACCGGCAAGATATAATCCAGCCATTGCGGTAAGGAAAGAAGCAATACCTCCTTGCTTAGGGTGATTAGTCATGATTGGCAAATGTGGCTTACCTTCTAGGATTTGAGTGGCAAACATTGTCAAAGCCCGTTTTGGGCCTACTTCAATGAAGACTCTTGCACCCGAATCATACATCTTTTCGATTTGTGAAGTCCATTCTACTGAAGACGCCATTTGTGGTGCCAATTTAGCAAGGACTGAGGTTTTGGAATCGGTACCAGACATTTCGTAAAATTCGCCATCAAAATTTGCTGTTATTGGAATTTGAGGCCAGTTTATCTCTAAGGTTTCTAAAAATCTTCGCAGAGGTTCATTGGCAGGCGCAACGATACGCGAATGGAATGCATGTGAGGTCGCCAATTGTGTGGTGGAGAAACCTTTGGCTTCAAAATCCTTCATTACTGCCTTTACCGCCTCACTTTCACCAGCTATTACCGTCATCTTAGGAGAATTTTTATTCGCTGCAATGACATATCCGTCTGCGGAATTAAGCACCTTTTCAACTTCTCCATATGGCGCTGTCACGCTAGCCATCAATCCTTTGTCATCGATTTGTACCGAACCCATTTCTGTACCTCTTGCTGCTGAAGCACGTAGCGCACCGTCCATGTTCAAAATCCCACAAGACATCAATGCAGCATACTCGCCAAGTGAGTGGCCAGCCACCATGTCGGGAGTTTGTCCGTGAGCATTGAGTAGTCGTTCAATTGCCAAATCAGCGGTTAGCATTGCCGGCTGAGTATATTCTGTTTGCTTGAGTTTATGCTCAGATTCTATCAATTCTTCTTTAGAAAGGCCGGTTCGTAATACGAAACTAGACAAGGTTTCTCCTTCCAAAACCTCGACCATAGTTTCATCGGATTTTTCCCACACCTTTTGTACCGAAGTGTAACGTTTATTCAGATCATAAGTCATGCCGACATATTGGCTTCCTTGTCCTGGGTACATGTGGGCAATCTTGGCTTTTGATGGAAGGATTGGTTCATTGGTAATCATAACGCCTTGAGACTGTAAAAAGCCCCACTTGTTACTGTCTTCCATGGCTTTTAGTGCAAGGCTTACCCGTTTGTCATAATCTGCCCAACTAGTGGCCACTATCGCCATACGATAAGGATCGGATTTGTCGAAATCCGAAGCTTGCATCAATTCAACAGACAATCGACGGCCACGACAATCCTCATCAAAAGATGGGCCATCAAATGATTGGTTTTTGAGTTTTGACATCAACATCTCGATACTATCTGCAGATAACAACAAGATGCCCCCTTCAATAGATTTCAGTTCTTCATGATTCATTGTTGGATTTGCACTGGCATCTAGAATAGATGGAGCAGATGGCTTAGTAGTATTACCGCTCCATTTTTGTTGCCAACTAGCAGCGATTGGTGTATGATATTCAGGCTCATAGCCTTCCAAGGCTATGTGGAAATTTGTCCCACCAAATCCGAAAGAGGAGATTCCTGCCCTACGTGGATGTTCTAATGGTCTTGGCCACTCTCTAGCTTGTGTTGGTACAAAAAATGGGATTTCATCCCATTGCACTGTTGGATTAGGCGTCTCAAAACCTGCTGATGGTGGTATAGTAGCATGGTGAAGTGCCATTACTCCTTTGATTACTCCTGCGATTCCGGCTGCAGCTTTAAGATGGCCAATTTGTGATTTAATAGAGCCCACTGCCACATGATTACCTCCTGAAAAACCAGTCCATAAAGTAGACAAGGAAGATAATTCAGTGGCATCGCCCACTTTTGTCGAGGTACCATGTGCCTCGACTAATTCAACTGAGGAAGCATCGTATCCAGCTTGATTGTATGCCCTAGAGATTGCTTGGACTTGCCCCCTTTGACTTGGCGCAGTGATGCCCTTGCCCCTTCCGTCTGAAGAACTGCCGACACCGCGAATTACCGCGTGGATTTCATCGCCGTCATTAATCGCATCTGATAATCTTTTGAGGATTAACACACCTGCTCCTTCGCCCATGACAAAGCCATTTGCTCTGGCATCAAACGGTGTTGAATGGCTTGGTGACAACGCACCAATAGCGCTAAATTTAGCGTAGGTTGCAGGATCCATGGTGCGGTCGGCTGCACCAGCTAACATCAAATCAACCTGCCTACTTTGCAGCAGTCGGCAGGCATCGAGAATTGCCGCCATAGATGATGCACATGCTGCATCAGTAGTGTAGTTTGGACCTTGTAAATCGAGCAAATTAGCTACTCTGCCTGAAACGACATTGGCTAATTCGCCAGGCATTGTATCCTCATCTATTCGTGGTGAATGCTCGACTATTTCTTCACGAAATACCTCGGCTTTGTCTTCCGGCAACCCATGTTTGATTGCCACGTTCTTGGTATGATTAGACCATACCCGGATGTTTGAGAGATTACGGTTTTCGCCACCCAGTGCATTGGCAAAAACTACACCGCACTTCGACCTGTCAAATTGTTTTGCTCCGTCGTTATAACCTGAGGAATCAAGCGCAGCAGCCGATACCTCAACTGCCCATAACTGGCAAGGATCAATTTGCCCCAGTGTGCCAGGTGGCTGCCTCCAACGGCGCCAATTAAATTCAAAACCTTCAACAAAAGCGCCAATTTTAGCATAGGTAAAGCCCTCATCGATATTGCCTGGGCCGCCTGATTTCCAAAAGTTCTCAATTTTACCAGGCCAGCGGCTTTCTTCAACATCCTTAATGCTAACTTTAGCATTAACGATATTTTGCCAAAATTGCTCGATATCATCGGCATCTGGCATCATTGCGCCGACTCCAACAACCGCAATTGGCTCAAATGGGGCTTGTTCTAAGCCCCCTGCAACCTTGCCATCAGCAGTTGTTATTGCCATATAATCACCTTAATTGTTCATGATAGTTTCTGGAACCATAGTAATCGAATAGCCGGCGTCGACATAGATGCATTGCCCAGTGACACCACTTGATAATGGGCTAGCCAACCATAGTGTTGCTCC
>CEQW01000533.1_pt1 | contig 15209 bp, 18 predicted proteins | sample 530891 | NCBI WGS metagenome assembly CEQW01 (sample SAMEA2621066, study PRJEB7988) | marine metagenome | biome: marine biome (ENVO:00000447); feature: surface water layer (ENVO:00002042); material: "saline water (ENVO:00002010), including plankton (ENVO:xxxxxxxx)" | depth 5 m
GGGCGGGTTGGGAGGTAGAATGCTGCCAACAAGTGCGTATTTACCAAAAGAAGCACTACCATTAGTTGACGTACCGGCATTTGTTCATTTGGTACTTGAAGCTGCCAATGCTGGGGTATCGAGAATTCATATAATCACCTCACCAAAGAAAAATTTCGACAATTTTTTCCAAGACAACGGCGTTTATTCACAATTACGTCCTGAAATAAGTAAAGGGCTATTATCGCCGTTTGAGGGTCTTGAATTTCACATTCACATTCAAAGGGAACCACTAGGTTTAGGTCATGCGTTATTGCAATCTTTACCAGCAATTAATGGTCCATTTATTGTGCTTTTAGGAGACAATGTAATTACGCGAGAGTTTTCTAGCATTACCAATTTTAAACCATCAGATGCCTCAAAAAAACTAGTTATGGCCTATGAAGAATTTAGTTTACCTTGTGCCGGAATCTATTCACTACCCGAATCAGAAGTAATAAATTACGGAATAGTCAAATTAGACAATGACCGAATAACCGAGGTTGTTGAAAAGCCAAACCAATCAGAAGCCCCTTCAAACAAAGCCTTGTGCGGACGCTATATTTTTTCTGCAGACTCGCGAGATTTACTGACCAACGTGTTTAGTGTAGATAATTATGGCGAGATGCAAACTATAGAGTTACAAAAATATTGGATGGATTCGATAGGTTATATCGCAGTTGATTTAAGTGAATACCAATGGTATGATTCTGGTAACCCGCTAAGTTGGCTTAAAGCGCAAATCGATTACGGTCTACGCAATTTAGATTACTCATCCGAGTTAAAAACCTGGTTAAGCGATAGGCTGAACTGATTTATCTTTGCCCCGGTTTCCAAAATGACAATGGTATTGGAGCCTGATTATTGACACATCGATTAGCTAAGTGGTCGGCTCTTTCATTCCAACGATGTCCTCTGTGCGCCCTTACATGACTCCAGTTAAGTTCACGCAGAGCGCAGACTTCTCGCCATAATTCTTGGACCATGGCCACTAGTTCTTTGTTTGCCTTGGCTTTCCAATTACCCGTTGCTAAATTACCAGCATACTGAGAATCGGTATGAATAATTGCTGACCTATTACCACCCTCAATTAGTAACCACCGCAATGCTTCGGCAATGGCCGTTAATTCTGCGGTATTGTTTGATCCGACCTTCGCACCAATGAATGCAGAGTCAGATGAATCAGTAATTACAGGGCCCCATGTTTCCTCTAAAATCTCTCCACTACCTTTGCCTAGTCCATTGTCTCCAGTAACAATTACCACACTCCAAGCGGCTGGAGTTGTAGCAGAGACATCTCTATTTTCTAGGCATGAACCATCCACATATAGTGCATAATGGTCATTTAATGTTGCCAATTTATTCACTCGCCAATCTCAGCTCGGTATGCAGCAGCATCCATCAGATCAGCAATTTGGTCAGGATTATTGATTGTCATTTTGATTATCCAGCCATCACCATATGGGCTAGTATTCATCAATTCGGGAGTATCCTCTAATTCTTCGTTTACTTCAGTAATTTCTCCACTTAGTGGTGCAAAAATAGGTGACGCAGACTTTACTGATTCAACTACAGCAAACTCGCCCATGTCGTCAACAACCATCCCGCTGTCAGGAAGTTCGATGTAAACAATGTCAGTTAGCGCATTTTGAGCGTGGTCTGTTATACCGATGGTCACGGTATCACCATCTACCTTCAACCATTCATGCTCTTTGGTATAATACAGACCTTCTGGAACCTCGCTCATTATCTCGCCTCGTACAGTGGTAGGGCATAGGATTCTTGAATATTCGCAAAGAATTTATTCTGCTTCTTGAGCAATTTCAGAAGTTAGAACCTTGCTTTCTAATTCCGCCCATGCATTACCGACTTTATTTTCTCGTTCAGCTTGGGATAATTCATCGTGGATCCTAGTTTTCATTGCTTCCTCAGTTTCATTTGGGAAATACTGTCCAAGTACCGAAGTTTGATAATTTACCATCCTAGATAGTATCAAGAAGACAATTCCAGCGAGCAAAAAAATATGCCCAACTCCCAGTTCATCAAGGACCATTCTCTGTTCAATAATAGCAAAACCGCAGACTAGAATTAGCCCTAAACCCGTGCCAATTAGCACACGGTTTGCGGCTTTACTTGGCTCGTCCATGAACTGGCCAGTATGACATGAGTGATGAATTAAGCGGGACTAATATGTCTCTCGCATTAGTTTATGAATCTTATACGGTAATAGTGCTCTATTTACCGGAGTAACCTCAAGAATACGACCATCATCTCTACGTCGTATATCTTGTAGCAGTGGGTGACGACTTTTCTTGTGTAGGGTTAGTAAGGTTGGTTTGTCCATTTCTAAAGCGCCCCTTACGCAGTTCACGAAGGCTTCACTTTCAACGGTAAATTTACCTATTTCATCGATGACTAAAACTTCACTTTCTTCTTTGGCATATTCTATTGCTGGAATTGCTACCCTTTCCAAGGCTTCTAGATCCAATCCATAACCAAGAACTCTTAATCTTGAGTCAAATTCTTTGTGGGCAATCACTCCTTCGTCTCCGGTTATGATATCAATGACTTTGTAACCTAGTCGTTCACCGTTTTCAATAATCGGCTCAGTCCTTAATCCAGCAATAATTGGTTTTCCAGAATGATTTCCACGTAGATTAATCTCACGTTTCCTTTCTTCGCTAAGCATACCGAGAACTTTTTCCATTACGGCAGATTTTCCACTACGTGGAAGACCTGTAATCCCTATCTTTGGATGTAATCCCATTGCATTCCCTCAGCGCTAGCGCCCTTACCACTGACTTATCAGTAATAAACAGTCGTGTTTCCCATGAAGCGTATCTTATTTTTGCAATGGAGTAAAATAATTCCGCCTAATGCCGTAAGGGAGTGTTAAATGTCTTGAAAGCGGAAGTTATTGACAATAAATCAATCAAAAAAAGTAGATGATTTGTTAAAGCATTCCCAATATTCACTGACCCACTCATACAATTGTGACAATTTGGTTTTATCTACACCTGCTAATTTGGCAATTTTTGCGATTACCCTTATTTCTTTTTTATCATATTCACCATCGCAAGCCGAAACTAATACCGCATCTCTTAGGGCTAATTGCTTGCCTCTCTTCGACAGCATTTCCATCGATTTTTCCAATTCGATTGGATGAGATAATGTATTTCTAACATCCACCCGCATTTCTGGATGGAGCATTGATTTGCCCATTATTGCTTCAATCATAATTAATTCCTCTAATACCAATTCACCGTCTACAGAAGCGACAGCAACCATAAGTTGGGCATGGGATAAACGCTCTTCAATGGTCAACTCATTAACCAAATCAGAAAACACTGAACTTCACTCCGATAGCTCATTCAAAATATCGTAGCCATTTTGCATCCAGTTGTAGCCTTCAACAGTCCATTTCAATAATTTATCGAGAGCTTCTTCTGGCAATCCTAAATGGGCAATTATCTCTAGTAGGACTGCTTTTTCATCATCATCAACATTGCCATCAGCCGCAGCCATTAAGATAGCATCTCTAAGAGCTAGACGACCTGCTTCATCACTTAGACCTGCTAAACATTCTTCTAATGCAGGAGGTGACTTCAAGGCTTGACGAATTAACTCTCGCTGTTTTGGAGACAATAGTGCGGTGCCAAGCCTCTGCTCAAACATTGCCATTTCGTCCACAGTTAACTCATTATCAACTCTTGTCATGAAGGCTAGCAATCTTGCATATGAGAATCGCTCTTCTCTTGACAACTTGTGTATCGTGTCTGGCAGCATATGCCGTCGTATCGTTCATCAGCCATGAACTTCACGGACAATTTCGGTCGGAAAGTATCATTTTAATGCTTGATTTGTTATTGCGGTTAATCGTCGGTGTAACCAAAAACAAACCATCGCATAGACGCCCAGGTGAATAAGCCCCAAATCGCCATATTCAATAGGAATATTGTTCTAATTTCCCAATCAACCATAGAATATATTGCATTATATGAGATGGTTGAAAGAACACCACCTATTGCATATACGGTATACGCTCCCAGCATCGTTTTTCTGACATCCTTTCGCTTGTCAAAAGTGAAATATCGGTGAGTAAAATGCGCGATAGTGCACGACATTATCCAAGCAACAGTCCAAACCCCAGTTTCTGAAAATAAATCAAGTGCCGGGCTTATCCGAAGCACCTCCCAGAAAATCCAAAACAGTAGGGTATTGACTCCACCAGCGGCAGCAAATCGCCGAATTGTTCCCCTTGGAGCAATAGATGAAAGTTGTGGTTTTTCCATCTTTTCACCCGGTTTTTTTTAATCATCATTAGTAATTACATCACTTGGTTTACCGGTTAGTATTGAACGAAGTTTTTCGTTGTCATTTTGAATGGCAGTAAGTAATTCATACTTGCAAGATAATGATTCTGCTAATACTGCTAAAGCTTGCGAATCTTTCGGTAAACACTTTCCGCCAAAACCACGACTTAATCCAAAGATTGGATCAAGATGTGAATCGCCAATCGGTTGGTCTTGTTTGGTGGTAATGATGTCTCTTATTTTGTACCAATCTTCACCAAGGGCTTGACAAATATCATACATTTGATTAGCGAAAATAACCTTGGTTGCATAGAATGTGTTTTTGGTATATTTCACTAATTCTGCTTGAGTTGGCGTTACCTGGAATAAATTTTCAGAACGTAATACTCCTGCATCTTTGTGTTGCTTAAACACAGTTTGAGCGACTTCTTCATGATGGGTGCCACAGACCAATATATCTTGATTAGCGAAATCCTCCAATCTCCGTCTTTCGACTAAAAATTCTGGCGAGTAGGCAATTTTTAGGTTACTATATTTCTCATGAAAGTGTTGGGTAGTACCTGGAATTACAGTACTCTTGATGACCGCAGTAAAGCCGTCTGGTAATGAGTCCAGAATTTCTTCCACGATCCTAGTGTCACACCCTCCATGTACAGGATGAGGCGGTGTTGGTACTGCGATGTAAGCAAAATCAACATTATCGGTGACATGCTTGAGTGTTGTTCCTCTGGCTGGGTCATGAACGAATAAATCATGAGCATCTTTGAAGCAATGTTCGATGGCTCCACCAACCATTCCAGCACCGATAATTCCAATTTTCAAGAGTTCCACCTACCTATGCTTTGTAATATCATTTAGCTTAATTTCTGAAAGGATTTGGGTTTAGTTTTCCATCTCTTGCCATGATTGAAGCATCTAATAATGAGTCAGGAGTTCCACAGTCGACCCATGTTTCTTTACCGATGTTAAGTAATTGCGCTGAGTTATTTTGTACATACTTACGGTTAACATCAGTGATTGATAATTCTTCACCAACCTCTTTCTCACATTGATCCATCAAATTCCAAAATTGTTCATCATAGAGGTATATCCCACCAATTGCAATATTTGAGGGAGGAGATTCTGGCTTTTCAACAATGTCAACAATGTCGCCATTTTCATCAAACTTAGCAACTCCAAAAGCATTAGGATTGTCTTCTTCTCTTGATAATAAAATACACCCAGGATTTGTTTTTGCTTGTCTAAAAGAATCAACGTATTTTGATAGTTCAATGGTAGTAATATTATCTGAAAAATAAATCAACAGACGACAGTCTTCGTTGTGCGGTCTTGCTAAATTAAGTGCATTTGCAACACCTTTAGGAGTTTCTTCCAAGACATAATGAATTTGCTCACCCGCTAATCCGGAACCGACATGCTTAGCAATTTGGCCAATAAACTGGTTCGATATTATGGTGATATTTTTAATTCCAGCACGCCTAATTGTGCCTAGAGCATAATCAATCACTGGACGTTCATACAACGGAAGAAGGGTCTTTTGCGATATCTTGGTAAATGGGTACAGGCGACTTCCGTGGCCACCTGCCACCAATATTGCCTTGACCTTCATATTGCCAACTAACTAGGAGTCATATATTTGACTTCCTTAATCTTCTTCGTACAAATCCTTAACCGCACCATCTTTGCTATTTTTGTCAAACCATCCCGTTTTTATTAGATCACCAAGGTTTTCAACACCAGCCTCGATAAGATCAGGGTCTTTTTTTTCTGAATCTGTCCATTGTTTAGCCGCATCTTTGGCATATTGTCTATCTGCCATATCGACCAATACTTCGGTCTGGGTATTGGTAGATTCAATATTGTCATATTGTTTATTTTCAAAGGCGTCAACTCTAGACTTATCAGTGGAAAATTTACTGGTTTTATCGCCAAACGATGGTCCTTTTTCATCACCACCTCTGTTCCTTAAGTGTTGTTTATTTGAATAATTAGATGGCTGTGTAGTAATATTTGGTAGATTATTTATTTGTTGACTAGAATCATTATAGCTAGATGATAGTAATTCGCTGGTTAATAATTCAATTTCTCTACTAAATATTTTAGACAATAGGTTGTTAATTTGGATTATTACAAATGCGGTGGAAAGGATTGATAGAAATATGACATAATCAGGAATATCACTGCCAAAAATCATCAAAATTATGGTCAAAGCAATGCCACAGATAAGCAGTGGAACAATAGTTCTAAGTCTATTTAATCTAACTACTAGATTTTCTATTTCTTGATTATACTGCATCTTATCTTCCTTATTCTAGAATTTTATTTAATTTATTCAACAACTCAGGGTTTTCAAGCTCAGTTTCATTCCATCTAAGAGATTTTATCGCAGTAATCTTCCGTACTGTGATAGAATTAGTCATTCTCTCATGGGCAAATTGACCAAGTAGGCTGAATACTAATAGGCACGCCAAACCAAAGTACCAAGATGTAAGATAAGTTACGATAATCGCAATAATGGCTGATTGAACAATTACCGCGATCACTTTTACTTTCAGCTTTTTCTCTGATGTCATTGCATCAATTAGTAATTGAGCCGCTTCCTTCTTTGCTAAGGCCATAATGAGGCCTCTCATTTTATGGTGATAAAACAATCATTGTCGATTTCAATAATTGAACCGGTCATTAGAGAATGTTCTATTGCTTCATCAATTTCTTCATAAGAAATGCCAGTTTTATCAAGTTCAGTAACGATTAATTCAAGCGATGCAGCCTCTTTTCCTCTAGCTATTTCTCCCTCGATAATCATCAACAAGTTTTGGCAAGCCACGGCTAGTAATGGGTCATCACCTTGGTCATCTGGTAGCAGATTTAAAAAGGCATTAACAGGGTGTGATTCATTATACTGTTCACTATTATCGATTGCTCTTGAGCCTAGTCCAACGATAGATTTATCGATTTCAAAACTAAAGCAATCAAACAGGTTTGTTTGATTTTTATCAGCGAGTCTTAAGTTATCATTTTTCAAACGTTCTTTGATGTCAGTAATTCGTTTCAACCGTTGTTCAGCCGTCTTTAATTCAACTTCTAACTCGCTTGAGATGATGTCTAAACTTGCGTTTGCTTGTTGCTTGAGCCAAGTTTCGAGTTGCCAATCAGGGTCAATGCCAATCATGACTTCACAGAGCCTTTGAATCTCTGCTGGCATTGAACCAAGATGTAGCGGGTCGTCTCGCATATCTCTTGGTTAGATTTGACAGCCTATGAAGAATATCATTAATCATCAAGGCAAATCTCGGTAATTTAGATAAAATCGAGGTTAAGAATTTGTCGAGCGATTCCGCCATTCTTCCTCAAATTGAGCCCATAACTCTTGTTCTACTTGTTGTCGTATTTGAATTTCTAATTGAGGAGTTAATTGCTCAATTAACGCTTCTTGGATTTCTAATGCCATGGTATTTATTACCCTATTTTCAGTTTCAATAATAATTGCTTGTCGCTCTTGATCACCCAATTCGTTTGATGCTGTTTGTTTGCGATTTGTTCTATCAACTTCAGCCGCAACAAGTCTTTTTATCTCAATAATCAGCTTATCAATGACAGCTAATTCCCAACTATCTGTCGGGCTTGGAACATTCATTCTTGCTACAAGGTTTCTAAGATTTTGCACAATCCTTGCTCTTACCGGGTTACCGACTTCGAAATCATGAGCACCAGATACAAATCCAACCAAACAATCTAGCCATTGTTCATGGTTAATATCAGCTCCACATCCGGGGCAATTACTAACTTCATCAGGCTGTGTTGTATTATTCTCTAACTGATCGTTTTTTTCTCTGCCTTTCCTTCTAATAGGTTTTGGAGCTTCATCAATATCGAAAGAAATACTGGTGCCAAAAGTGCCCTTATTGGGGTTGACCCCAGTCTCGCTAACCATTTCTTTCATGGCGAAATTTATTTTTTGACATAAAACTATTTTGCCGACAAAAATCATAAAATATACTTTATCGAAGTTGATGTCAAACAGCACGGTAATTTTCAGCGATAATGTTAACACTTGTTTGAAGATTTTTGTCATTGTTGAATTCAATCTCTATATCTGGTAAATTATCATTTTGAATTAACCTGAGCATATTCTTAGCAACTCTAGAAATCTCATCCACAATGGTAATTGATGCCATCTTTGCTGACCTCGATAATGGATTAAGATCTACCACAATAACGGTTTTGCCCATAGCAACTAATGCCTCACAACGGTCACCATCCTCAAGCGGGACCAAGATAACATCACTAGAGAAAATTCCTTCAGTACAACATTTTGCTCTAGGGCCTTTAAGGCCCGGAATTGTAGTGTCGGGATTTTCCCCGAGGATATTAACATTGATATCATGGTCTTTTTTTATGTTATCCAAGTATCCAAATAAAGCATTAATCCGCTGTTCTGTACGATAAAAAATATTTACTTCAATAGGACATTGTAGGTATTCAGCAATTTTCATCAACTCATATCCTGCTAGTGCTGTAGTATTACCATTTAGTGAGATTACTGGCTTTTTACCGGCAATTAAGTGTGCCAAGGCATTGTTAGTAGCTTCTAACGCATTTGATGATGTCTTTTCCCCAATTAAGTAGTCGTAAGCCTCCCCGCGTCCATGGGCAATTAATGCACTATCAGCGAGCATACCTTGCTTTGCTGCCTGCTCAAGCAGATGTCTACTCAATAATGATTGATATCTAGGATGGCTTGGATCAGCAGAAAAACCTGACATTTAATCACCAAAAATCATCGACATGTCCAATGGTTTTACTCCACGATTAATAGCACTGGTCGATAGGACGTCAATACCACATTCAAACCATTGTTCTAACTTTTCATGGGTGATATTGCCACTAGCCTCCAAATAAACTGCGTCTCTAAGACCCATATCCTCTAATTGATTAACTACTTGTTTGGATTTTTCAGGCCCGAAATTGTCTAGCATAATTACTGCTTTATGCCCCGATTCGCCATGAGTATTTTGCCAAATGGCGGCTGCAGTAATGGCTTCTTTTTCAGTCCTAACTTCAATTTCTAAAAAGGAATTTAGTTGTGCTAAATCAATATCTTGAATAAATTTAGCAATCCTTTCATTATTATCGGTTGAAGAGCCATCCATTGATGCTAAATCATTTTCTTTAATCATTAGAGCATCTTCACGATTTAGTCGATGAGTTAAGCCTCCGCCAAGGTGAACAGCCCATTTATCCAGTAGTCCCCATGTTGTTTTGCGGGTGCACGCAATCTGCTTGACCGCAATTGATGACCATTTTTTAGTCTCAGTGGCGATGCCTGATAATTGACCTAGGATATTCAAAACACTTCTTTCAATTTTTAGAATGCTTTCTTGATCTCCATCAATGGTCGCGATATCGTCCCCAATTGACACCTTTTTTCCATCAGTTGCGCGCCAGTTAATGCTAATTGAAGGGGCCCAAATTTGAATTAAATGGTCGACCATTGCAGTCCCTGCCACTAATCCATCATCTTTGGCGATAATTGTCGCAGTTGTCTTTTCACCCATGCCAAATAGCGGACTATCAATACAATCATCAGCTAAAATCGTGGTAACCCAACGATCCATGCTAGAAAGTAATAATCTGCTGACGCCTTCGTCCGCAGTCCACAGTAAATGACCGCGGTCATGGGGTAACATGCCAGTCTCCGCCATGATTAATCCAATGCGCTCATGATATAGAATTGCACCCCTAGATTAAACTAGCAATATAATGTTAGAAACACAACACAATTCAAAGGCGAAGTTTACTTGGCTGGAGCATGGAGACAGAGGCACAATCCCATATCGGGGGGCACATCACTCTGTTTTTCACCGTTGAAAAAGAAGGGCGCCTGCTGCGTAATCAAGGTAGCCGAGGAGTGGGGCTAAATATCGATCATGGAGTTATTGCAAGCGTAAAACAGGTGTCTAGCGATGGACAGATTTCAAATTCAACAATTACCATAATCGACCATCAAGGTGAAAAATTAGTTGACTCTGAACAACAGTATCGTCAACTAATCGATGAATTGGTTTATGCAAGATTGTTGCAGGAAGATTATATTTTCAATATTGAAATTACTTTGCAATTACCAACAAGTCAAGGAATGGGCATGTCAGCAGCAGGATTAATTGCTCTTGCCACAGCTTTTAGAGAGTTAACTGGTGAAGGTAATCTTGACCAGTATTACAGGATCTGTCACCGAATAGAAAGATTACGTGGCTCTGGTCTTGGTGATGTTCTTGGGATTTATGCCGGCGGTGTAGAAATTCGCTTACAACCGGGCGCTCCAGGGGCTTCAGGCCGAAGTCTTGGTTTCCCGTGCCGTCAGCCAGTAATTGTGGTTTGGCAACCTGAAGAAACGCGCCACACTTCGAGTTATATCGATAATCCTGATTGGCAATTAAAAATCACCCAAGCAGGTCATAAAGCACTAAACAAACTCAAAACCGGCCCCTGGAATCATTCGCGGTGGTCTGATATTTTAGTACAATCAAATAATTTTTCCAGGGAGTCAGAATTAATTGAAGAGGCCGAAAGAAAGCATTTGCTAAATTTGGTACGAAAAGTTGTCAAAGACCTTGAATTACAAACCCATCTCAGTATTAGATTATGCATGCTCGGCGTTTCTGTGGTAATCTTGCCTAGAAAACTAAACCGGCAAATAACTAAACAAGAACTAGATGGGTTAAACAAAAGCTTACTTCAATTAAACCTAGGTTCAAAAATAACTAGTATCGCTGCTTGATATTATCCTAATTTGGATAAATCTAGCACTCCTGCGTCAAGCATAGTGCAGCCAGGAATAAACAAATTTTCACTAAATCCGTGCCGGTATACTACAGCACCGCTCCCCCATTCGTCGATATAGCGGTTCATTTGCTTCGACATTTTTTTGCGTTGAAATGCCACATCAGCCCCGTAGAAGTGTTTGGCATCAATCCAAGCAATTGGATTTCCATTGATTTCAACATGGTCCAGAAATAGTATATCCGGGGTATTTATTGGCCTGCCATGTTCGAGTTTTTGTTCTGAGACCATTTCGGGCTGTCGTCTAATTCTAACACCTTTTGATTCAAACCAGTCTGATAGGATTTCTTCAAACAAATCTGCCCTGGTATGGGTTTCAGATTGATCAACATTTGAGACTCGATCAGCCGCTTCTGCCATTTCAAATTCTTTTCTTTCCCGCTCTTTCATCTTGCTGGGGTCTCTTAGGCATTCCTTGATTCTTGATTTAGACCAACGCTTTTCAGCCAGTATAATTCTAAAAATATTCATCGGCGGGAAATCAAACCGCTTAGATAAATCAACGACAGTCACTCCTTCAGAATATAGCCGATTGAGCGCCTTTGCCCGTGATTTTAACCTGCCATGCCCATAAACAGTCTTTTGTTGTAACAAAGCAGATCTAAGGGATAATGCTTGATCTAGAGTCATCTTCTTTTTGTCAACGAAATCTGCTATCTCTTGAACTCGATCATCCTCAAGCCAACCAAACTCACCCTTACGTAGGACAAATTTGGACAATGATTCTTCATCTTTTAATGGAACAGGACTATTTTTCCAGTCAAATGAAAATTTTTTGACATCTTCAATTTCTTCTGGAATTCCCAGTGGCTTTTCCGCCAAATCAAATCGCTGATTGGCTTTTTTTTGGGCAGCGTGAACAAATTCGGCACTTCGCTCGATTAGCACAGCCTTTCTAGTAGTACCATAACGCTTATTTTTTTGACGATTGCGTGACCGAGAATTTTCGGGTTGTTTTTTCGAGGTCACATATTCTTGTCAAAGTCGACATTCTTTGAACTATCGCATTGTCAAACACACATATTCACGCATTTTCACTAACTTGTTGGTATTCAATAGTGCCATGGTTAACTAAATCATCGAATATTTGCGATACAATCGCTCTGGCTAAACGCCTGCCAAAGCGTAGTAGGCGGCCCAACTTTGAAATTTCCCACCAGGCAGATATTTCAATTCCCCCGTTCTCAGTTTCTAATACAGTAATTTCGATAACCAAACGTTGTATTGCTAAGGCGGATGTTCGGCCATTGATTCTTTGACCAACCCAGGTCAAGCGAAGTTCAACAAAGGATGGATTTTTTGAGGATTTAATCTGTGAAACTTGCCACAAATCTTCAATCAATTGTTGCGCCATAATACGATGCAAATCGAAACGCTGTTCTGGTTGTAATTCACCCTGTTGTTCTGATAAAATTCTATTGGCAACTTTATTCCATAAAGGCCAACAATTCAAATTTAACAAATTGAAGCTAACATTACGCGATTGTTCAATCAATAGTTGCTTTCTGAGTATCAAATCAGGATTGGTCATGGTATTTACCTCAAGCAAAAATGATGCCCGGGCTAAGTGGTAAAGCAGACTTTTCTCGCCCATCACCAAGGTCATAGTCTTCTGTCTTGACGACCTTGATTTCTTCTAGGTCCAACTCTTTAGCAAAGAATTGAGCTCTTGTACTCAAAATTTCTACTTCGTCGATATTTTGTAGGATTAGCAACCTTGCTTTATCATCCCATTTGAATACTTGTGACAACATTCTTTTGTTCCAATATTGCAAAATTTCACCCATGTTTTGCTCGTTAACAAAACTCATCTGTTTTATCTCTTGAATGAAATTTCTAATGTTACCGCCATCAGCGATGAAATTAATTGCATTTACCGATAATTTTTGTTTCCAATCTGGAGCAGTCACCATAGTCAACACTCTAGCCGGCCCGTCAAGATGTCGTTCAGCAATTGATTTTACTTTCCGTGCACTTTCAAGGACCCCCCTCATGATAAATTCCTTGTCTAGAATGAGTTGTTCACCTAATTCTAGATCTGGAATATTTGGCATTTCAGATGCGGAAACCAATTCGGTAAATTCTAGACATTTACCCCATTCTTCTGCAAGATGGGGAGTAGAAACTGAGATTAGGTAAGTCCAACTCTCCATCAGGCTTTTTCCTACCTCAACATTATTGCCACCACGGCGAACATACCAATTGACATCCTTGATTAATTCATAATGAGATATTTCCACGGCTCTGCGCAAATCGTAAGTCGCCATAGCTTGCTTAAATTCACGAACTCGTTGTTTTAACCTAGCAGTCAACCAATTGTCTATTGTAGATTTGTCATCGCCCCAATTTAGTATTGTTTCAGGAATAGTTTGTAACTGTAACATTACTCGGTGATTTGCTTCTAATGCCGTATCTGACCAATCCATGCCGGCAGTTGGATTGGCGGCAAATAGAATAAACAGTCTGACAGTATCTGCCCCAAATTGTTCAATCATTTCTTCAGGAGATACAGTATTACCAAGCGATTTACTCATTTTAGCAGATCTCATCGATAAGGGATCGCCACATTGCGGGCAAGGCATACCAACATGGTCGACATTCAGGGTAATTGCGCAAGATTCACACCATGGTGCTGCTTTGTTAACCATGCCTTGACATAGTAATTCATTGAATGGTTCATTTACTGAATGAAGGCCTAAATCTCTTAGCGCCTTGGTCCAAAACCGCGCGTAGATTAGGTGCATTTGGGCATGTTCGATGCCACCACAATAAAAGTCGACATTCATCCAGTTATTGGCAGCTTCTTTAGAAAAACATTCATCGTTATTTGTTGCGTCAGTATACCTCAAGAAATACCATGAAGAATCGACAAAGGTATCCATAGTATCTGTTTCTCTGCGTGCATCTTTGCCACATTTTGGGCATTTTACTTGCATAAATTCTTTCGAGGTCTCAAGAGGATTGCCTTTACCAAATATAATGTCTCTTGGTAGTTCGACCGGCAAATCTTCCTCAGGCACGGGGACAGCGCCGCACTCGTCGCAGTGAATAATTGGTATTGGAGTGCCCCAATATCTCTGTCTTGAGATTAACCAGGGACGAATTTTCCAATTTAGTTTTCTTTCGCCTTTGCCATGTTCCACCAATTCATCAATCACTGCGGTAATAGCATCCTGGCCATGTAAACCGTCAAACTTTGCTGAGCCAGTATTTACCATCCAACCATATTCAGTTTCTGCTTTGGTAAGTTCGGCTGATGCATCGCCATCTTCACTCATCACCAGTGTACGTTTGATAGGTATGGAGAATTTTTGTGCGAAATCGAAATCTCTCTCATCGTGGGCTGGAACAGCCATCACTGCACCAGTCCCGTAAGATGCTATGACAAAATTACCACTCCAAATAGGTATTTTTTCGCCATTCAATGGATGAATTGCATACTTTCCAAGAGGGACTCCTTGCTTTTTATTCATGTTCTTGATTCGGTCAAATTCAGTCATCACCGATACTTCATCGTTTAGCGCCCTCCAATCAGCCTCAAATTCGGTTCCTAAGGCTAATTGTTCTGCTAAAGGATGTTCAGGGGCTAGAGTGATGAAGGTAACTCCAAACAAGGTATCAGGTCTTGTGGTGAAAACGGTAATAGTTTGATCAGAGTCTTCGATTTCAAAGGTTATTTCAGCCCCCTCAGAGCGTCCAAGCCAATCTCTTTGCATAGCCGCAACATTTTCAGGGAAATTGATGGTATCTAAGCCGTCAACCAATTCTTGTGCATACTTTGGAATATCCAGAAACCATTGGCTCATTTCCTTTTGCTTTACCGGGCCGTTACATCTCCAGCACCTTCCAGCCTTGACTTGTTCGTTTGCAAGAACCGTATTACAAGGGTTACACCAGTTAACTGGAGCGAATTCTTGAAATGCTAAACCAGTTTCAAAAAATTTGGTAAAGAACCACTGATTCCACTTGTAATAATTTGGATCGTGACTCTTCACCATTCTTCGCCAGTCATAGGAAAATCCCATTCTTTTGATT
>CEQW01013272.1_pt1 | contig 15207 bp, 5 predicted proteins | sample 530891 | NCBI WGS metagenome assembly CEQW01 (sample SAMEA2621066, study PRJEB7988) | marine metagenome | biome: marine biome (ENVO:00000447); feature: surface water layer (ENVO:00002042); material: "saline water (ENVO:00002010), including plankton (ENVO:xxxxxxxx)" | depth 5 m
GCGGATGGTGTTGTAGTTGGGGTTGGTGTAGGTTGAGCCATTTTCCAAATTCACCGCTTGCACATAGAAAATCATACCACCTGGCTGGGATTCAATGGGTGAAGTAAACGTCATGTTGTAGGCACCAAAGGCGGGATTGACTTCTTCGTAGAGAACAACGGGCTCACCCATAGGGTCGCCATCGAAGGTGACGTTTTGGCCAAGAACACGCAAGGAGAAGCTCCCAGCGGGCGGCATCAATTGCGAATCTTGGAAGTGAATGGAACCGCTGAAACTGAGGTTGAACCCACCGCGAACCCAATCCATCGGGAAGAGTTGCCGACCGGTTTCTTCCCACACACGAAGGCCGTCCAATTGGATATCGTTCTCAACGACCAGTTCCATCTCTGAAGTGGTCCATTGATTTACAGCAACACCGAGGTCGTCTTCAACCGAGATGACGGCTTCCGTGCTGCTTTCGTCATTCCAGGACCAGTTCACCTTGGTTGGCATCCAAACGGAAACAACGCCATCGCTGTCCTCCATTGAAGTGCAATTGGCGGCATCGAAGACCACGATGCCACCAGCGTCTGAATTGACCGTGCAGGAATCACCTCGGAGCCATGTGAAATTGGGATTGTCACCGTATCCATGTTCAATGGCGATGACGGCCTTTGTAACATGGTCGACGTCGTCTCCGGGAGCGATACGGGTGATGAAATTCCTGTACAAACCATCGGGCGCAGCGAGGCCACCCTCGAAGGAGGCACCAACCGCTCTGGTTTGCATGGCGTAGGTAATGTCAATGTTCGAAATCTTCACTCGACCGGAGCTGGCTGCTTTGACGGCAATTGGAATCTGAACCATGCCGTCGCCGTTTTCGGGAATGTGGTCGTTGAACGCATCGACCAAGGTTGGAGCCTTCTTCACGATGGCACCAACCGGGGAGTCATCCGAAGCGACAACTGAGGATTCGTTCAGGAAAATGTCTGATTCCCAGTCATAGGTTCCGTCTGCGCCGATGTCAAGCATGGGCCGGTCAGGGTACCCCTCTTCGTATTCAAGGACAAATCGGTCGATGGTGGGCGTGATGTCAGCGTTCGTGCTGGTGAAGAAAGTCGCATAGCGAAGTGTATTACCGGCTGCTTCGGTGGAGAAGCTGGTCTCTTGGTTGTTGTTGGCGTCAAGCCATGTGCTTCCGTTATCGTTTGACACGACGACGTTGAGGGTTGTGCCTGGAGGGACGTCAGCGGTCCATTGTGGACGCACCTTTCCGACTTTGGTTCCGGTGTTGAAGAACGGAGAAATCCAATCACCGGAGGTTTGGTAGTCCGTAGCGTATTCGACGTCAACCCACCAAGAAACAGCCGTCGAACCAATGAGTTGTGCCTTCCAGACCAACTCCTTGCCGGGATGGTCGAAATGGATGGTTGACTCCGATTCAACTTCCTCCCAATGGGTTCCGTTGTCGGCTGAGACCCAGTAATCGACACGATCGCCAATCGACGCCGCCGACCAGTACGTCTCAACGTTGGCTGAGAGAATGTCTTCTCCGGACTCAATCACTTCGCCGTACCATGTGGTGGTCCCGGGCGCAGGCGTGGTTTCATAGACCCACCCAGTCCCAAATTCACGGTAGTAGAGCGTGGCACCGGACCAGGTGGAGTAGCCACAGTCAACCGAAACAAAACGCTCACCGTCGAATTGAAGACCGTAGCCTAACCGAGAAATCTGCCGTGTGTTGGATTCAGGGATCAAGGCGGATGAACTTCCTGAAACTGACCAAGCCTCAAGTTGGTCGCGGTCGTTGTAGGGCGAATCTTCTTGGCAACGCATGTAGAACGTGGAACCGTTCATTTCCAGACCTCGGAGCATTTGCTTCGAGCCGCTTCCATAGGTACCGCCGCATTCCCAGCTGGACCCGGAGGCCGAGGTGTAGGTGTAGAAATCTTGGCCTCGGGTGTAGGTGCCGGTTCCGTCTCCGGCAAAGTCGTAGGAATACAGACGATTCATGGCGTTGTGCGCCACCCAAACTTCACCGGTTTTTCGGTCGTAGGCGATGCCGGTGTATTCTCCGACAGAAGGCGAGATGTCATAGGAATCAAGGCAAACCCAGGTTTCGTCCCGAGAGATGTCCATCTCAAGGACACGATGGTAGTTTACTGGAGCGGTTGAACCGTAGGTGTAGCGGTAGCCCGACAGGATACCAAACAGACGCTCATCGTCGGTGACCGTCCAATCCCGGAATCCATAGTAGCCATAGTAGGACGAGGAGTGTTTTTGCGGCAACGTACAGGACGCTTGGTCAAGGGTGATGACGGATTCACGAGAAGCATTGTTGGGGTACAAGCGCTCAACCACGTTGTGGAAAGAGGACGATGACCAGGTTGACAAAAACAGCCAATCGTGGTGCTTGAGAATGGCTCCCTGGCTTTGGGCCATGAAACTGGACGAGGTTTTCGTCAGCTGTTGAGAGTAGAGCGATTCAGAAGCGTTGGATGTGTGCGGTTGTCTCAGCGCATAGGAACCGTTGTCAAGCCAAGCATCCGAATTGGGATTGATGTAGGCATCGTTCCCGTGCGGCAGGAAATTTCTGCTGATGTTGTCCATGGCCAAGGTCAAATCCCCAGAGCGGTCGTCGACGCTGGTCTCTGCACCACGAATCCAGTGGACTCGGTCATCGGCGGCCACTTGGGACCACCCGGTGGCGGACGCCCCAGAGAGGGTCATGCTCACATCGGTGACCAATGCTCCACGTGGGAGAGAAACGGACGCCCCCATGTCGGGATTTGCCCCTTGGTACAGTGCGATGTGTTCAACTGAACCATCGCTAAACTCGTAGACATGGCGTGTTCCCGCAGCGGCTTCCGCTTCGGAGGAAAAAAGGCCCGCCATTGGACTGAGCGGCGTGAAAAACATGATGGAAACGAGAAGGAAAAACACGGCTCGAGCGCTCAATCGTTGCTGGCCGCCTCCTTGCATACTTGCCACACGCCCGAAATACCATTTGAACCATGCGGTTCGGGGTCTGCATCTCTCGACATCAAGTGGTTTGTCTCGAGTCGTACCGAATCGGGGAAGAATCGCCGCGAACACCGTCTTCTTCGTCGTCCCTTACTTCGAACCAATCGTTCATCCAATCGCCATCCGTATCCCAGTTCTTTGGGTTACTGCCCTCGGCAAGGTGGTCATCATCAAGATCAAGAAGGTACCAACCGTATTCGTGTTCACCCACGTTCCTCACTGGAGGGGTGTTAGGTGAGCCGGTGTAGTAGATGTCCCAGGCGTCCGTGCGGTTTCCTGCCATCAAAATTTCATCATCGGAGGGGTCAACGATGAGGAAATTGGTGTCCTTGTCGTCAACGATGTACCCGTATTGTACATCGGGGCCACCGAACTTGTCGAGTTTGAGGTAATTGAGCACCAGTTCATTGGATTGACCCAGTCCGAGAAGAGCCGCTCGGAATTGCCATCCTTCCTCAACCGGCATGCCATCGTGCGTCAGACCGCTGAGGCGGACGGCATTGGGCGATGAATAATCGCTGGTGGTGATGGCGTAAAATTCTTGGAAATTGGTGTAGGATTCGTAGTTGCAACCGGCCCCTGAGCAATCCCAGTTTCCATCTTGGTCGGGGTCCTCGTTAGCGTCGTCGGGGTCTGCAGGGTCGAGCGTGAACCATGTGAATTCTGTATCTGGGCGCGCCAGTGTTCCGCCCGAACCGTCCTGAGACAACGGCAGACAAGAGGTGGTGTCCGTGTTGCACGCACCCCCCGTAGCCACGTCAATCCAAACAACGCGAATATCGAGGAAGGAACTGAAATTGTCATTGTTCTCATTCCACCCCATCTTGTACTCGTACCAGTCAGGAAGCATGTCACCGTCCGTGTCGTTATCGCTTGGATTCGATCCGTACTTGAACACCTCACGGCCGTCCGAGTAGTTGTAATCTCGAACGTGAGAAACCACAGCTCCGTTGACGACGGTGGTGAGGTAGGTGCGACTGTCATCGTCGCTGTCGTTCAGGTCTGGACGCGTTTCGTTGTCGTATTCCATGAAGTTGGTAAACGGTAGATCTCCAAGCCCGTTCTGAATCGAAACACCCGAAGGTGTGAACACGCGATTTTCCCAAGAACCTTGGTCGGCCGGCACATCAAAACTGGTTCGGTCGTACCAACCATCCTGATCTCCGTCGTAGTCCACGTCCCAGGGATTCAAGGGGTTGGCAGCCCAATGATTCTGAGTGGTGATGTCGTCCATGCCGTAGGTAGCGTAGCAGTATTCCCAACCGTCGGGAATACCGTCGCTGTCAGAATCTGGATGCGTCGGGTCAGCGACGCCGCGAAGGCTTCGATTGAAGTTTTCACTTTCAAGATCGTTGATTTTTTCCATCCGCTCAACAGATTCTTGTCCCTTCTTGATGAAGTCCTGATAGAGCGCTTGCTGGGCTTGAAGCGGTGAAAAACCGAGTTCTTCTTGATAGGCAGCCATGGCATCCTCGCCGAAATCGATGATACCGAGGTTGGCGGGAACGGTGTTCCGCGTCAGGAATTTACCCCAAGTTCTTGATTCCCATTCCCGCAAATTGCTGAACGTTTCGTTCACGTCGATTTCTCCGTCTCCGTTGCAATCAAAGCTGTCTTGGTCCGAATCAAGGTTGACGTCCCCGTCGATGAGCGGGTTGATGGACCAACGGTTTTGGTCCAAATCCCAGGAGGTAAACCAGTATTCGAAGCCGTCGTACATGCCGTCTCCATCGGTGTCGGGGATGGTGGGGTCCGTCATGCCGAGAACAACCTCAATGAAGGCATTGGGTGGCTCGCCTTGCTGCCACGCGTTGAAGTCATTCAGCAGCCGCTTTCCTCGGGTCTCTTTGGAGATGAGAATGTTGAAAACGCGCTGGGCTTTTTCGGTGGGTTGTTGGAAGTCACCATCAACATGCAACAAGGGTGCATCACTGGGATGGTCCATGCCGTTATCGGGTTGCTCGGTGGCCAGGGCAAATTCTTGGCGGTCGATGAGGCCATCCTCATCCCCGTCAAAATCACCGTCTCCGGCCACCAGCGGATTGAGCGTCCAAGTCGCTGCAGAAACGTTCCAAGAGGTAAACAGCAATTCCACGCCATCAAGCATGCCATCGCCGTCGGTGTCGACGTTGTTTGGGTCGGACGTGAGGCCCGTGAGGTTGGTTTGATTTTCCGATAGGAAATCACCAAATGATGCCGTGGTCGGAATACCAGGCCATTGCTGAAGCGCAAATGCGACGCCGATGGTCGTGACGAACCATTGCGGAGATGAGCGGTTGGCGTCGGTCTCTGACAGCGAGGGTGAGATCACGTTGTACTCTTCCCAATTGGTCATTCCATCGTCATCGGCGTCCTGCCAGCGGTCGGTTGAATCCAAGGGATTGAGGGTCCACCCATCGTCAAGCAAATCCCAACGGGCAAACCAAATTTCCCAACCGTCGGGCATGCCATCGTCGTCGGTATCAGCGCTCAAGGGGTCGGCGGCACCGACGCTGTACGATGAGAGGCCAGCGGTGACCGAACCGGATGCACGGTCAGCGAACGTGTCGTCAGGCTCACCAAAGTCCCCAATGTTGTCAAATAGACGAGTCGTGAAGTTGCCGGGAAGGGCAACTCCATCGAGGGTTTGGTTTCCGTTGAAGAGGTCCGAGCGAATGTGGTACTCGAGGTAGTTGACAAAGGCCTCATCGTCGGTGAGAACACCGTCATGGTTGACGTCATAACCATCGCCATCGGGATTTTCAAAGGCATCTGAGCCGTTCAATGGATTGACTCCGAGGCGGGATGGATCCCAAGAACAGAGGCCTTTGGATTCCCAACCATCGGGCAAGGTATCTCCGTCTGAGTCAATCAAGTTCGGGTCGGCAACCGACCACATTTCAGCTGCTTCGGGAGTTTCTCCGTAGTCTTCAAACAAATCTCCGTTGACACCCATGAGCCGAACGACGGACCATTGGTATTCGCAAAGGTTTGGCAAACCATCGCCGTCAGCATCCCAGTTTGCATCGTCCGCACGAAGAGGGTCAAGACTCCAGTTGTTTCCTCCTGTGAAGGTATCACCAATCCATCGTCGGTGCTCGATTTCCCATCCGTCGGGCATACCGTCGCCGTCCGTATCGGAATTGGTTGGGTCGATGGCCGTGTCGATGTTGGCGAGGGAAAGGTACGTAGCGTTGGCCGCTTGCCCTTTGGCACTGTCGCACAGGTAATCCATCTGCACGGTGTAATAGCACCACAGCGTGCTTTGTTCGTAGAAGAATCCGTAATACTCTGCTCCATCCCCGAGGCCGTCACCGTCCGTATCGCCAACCCGAGGGTCGGTTGAATTGTAACCCTCAGGCGTGAGTTTTGTGTATCGGAATTCATCGAGGTTGGTCCACAACCGCTCGAGGTTCATGTCGCCTGATTGGTCAAGGTCAAGACCGTCGGCATCGTTGTCAAACAACGCGTCCCAAGGATCGGTTGGGTCCAAGCCGTGGACGACTTCCCATCCATCAGGCATTCCATCAGCGTCCGAGTCATTGGCGCCCGGGTCCATCAGTTGCAGGTTTGCAAACTGGCCGGGTGCGGACGCACCAAAGACGGTGACGTTCCCTTCACCCACCGATGTGGCAATGGCGACAATTTCACCTGGAAGGCGAGTTTGGTCTTGAAGGCCGTACACGGCGGTGTAATCTCCAGCCAAGGCCCAAAGCCCCCATTCTGAGCCGACCAGGACTTCATCTCCCGTAGGATGAATGGAGTGAATGCTGTTGCTTTCCCGGGACAATTTACCCTCAACACCGGGGTGAACAAAGAGGCCACTGTGCTGTATGAAATCGTCGTTTAAGTCCAACATGTGGAGGCCTGAGGGCGTTCCAAACCACAAAACTTGGGCGTTTGAGCTGGAAGGACCATCGAGCACCATGTCGCGAATTTCAGCTGGATTCCCATTGGAACCCAACGGTAGACTCCGAAGTTCGTCGACGTCGGTGGGAATGGGGTTCGTATCCGGCGTGTAGAAGAATCGCCACTCGCCCGCTGCTTCATCGCGTGCCGAGGCCGTATCCACGATGAACAAACCACGGTCAGTGCCCACGAACAATTGGAAGGTGGTTCCACTCGCCAAGCCGTGTTGAATGCTGGAAACCGAGGCGTTGGCTTCTGCCAGGCCTGATTTCAATCCCGCGCCGAGGTCAACGGTTGAAAGAATGGTGGCTGCTCCATCGATTTCGATGATGGCGCCATCGCCAGCATCGCCTAAACCAATGGCGTGAAGGTTGATGTCTTCACCAGCGAGCGGAGCGATGGCATGAATCGGTGCTGAAAGGCTCCATGACCATGTACCAATGGAACCAAGCGCTCCGTCGGCCAGCAGAGGAGCGACGCCAAAGCCGATGTTGGTCCCCATGACCACGGCGTAAGGTGAGCCTCCAGCGTAGGCCAAGAAACCGTCGTGAAGAAGCACCCCTTGAGGGAGCGAATGGTGCGATTGCGTGGAATCGTCAATGTTGATGACGCTGATGCCGTACTTGGTCATGGCATAGAGCGTACCGTCGTGTTCATCCAACGAACGAATGTCATGATGCATAACCGAAAGGGTGTCAACCGGTGCATCATAGATGAGCGGCATCGTTGTGAAGTCAGTCCCGTTGTTGAGAAGGGTGGACTTAAGGCCCGGGTAGACGGTGTTTCCGTCATCGTAGTGGACCAGGTATTCCTCGAGGGTTGACAAGGCTTCACCAACTTTCAGAGCGGTCAGCGTTCGTGATACATCGCTTGACACTCCACCATCACGGTTGGTGTCCCATCCGTCGCTGTCCGGATCGTCGAGGGCATTGGACCGGTTGAGTGGGTCCAAGCCAAAGTGGACTTCCCAACCATCGGGAATGCCATCACCGAAGGAAGGGTAGAGCGGCCGCACCGAGAATCCGTCCCAAAGGTAGCGGTCTGAATCATCAAGCAGTGGGTCAGTTCCCAACCACAGGTCTTCACCGACCGGATCGTCGGCGCGTGAAGTGCAAGCATCGAGGAGGTTGTGGAACGTTGCGTTGGCACCCGATGGAAGGAAGGGCCAATTCTTGAGCATGGAGCCCTCGGGCAGCGTAGCGTGGCACCACAAACCATCGAGTTCAGCGGTGAAATTGGAGGGGGAACCGTGAGCGTATTCCTCGGGAGCCGTGAACCGTTCTGCATCACTGAGGATGCCATCTCGGTCAACATCAAACCCATCGTTATCACCATCAAGGGTCAAGTCGCTGGCGTTCAGTGGGTCAAAGGACGGGCACGAATAGCGGAGAGCGACGAGGTCAAACCCTCCCATCCGATGGCACATGTAGGCTTCGTAGCCATCCGGCATCCCGTCTCCATCGGTGTCTGAAACCCGTGGGTCGAGGTAGATGCGATCGCTGTTTTCATCCAGTTGCCCCGTGAGACCACGAGGGAAACCTGGGGCGGTGCAGTTGGCGGGATAGGGCCAACAAAACTCTTCGGTGGCGTTGAATCCGTCGTTGTCAAAGTCCATCGACGCATCAGAAGCGTTGTTTTTGTCAAGCCCCTGAATCACGACTTCACGGCCATCGGAGGCGGTCCAGTTCATCCATTCTTCAAACAAAGTTTCGTGAACATCCGGAATCAAATCGCCATCGGTATCCGTGTTTGGTGGAGGCGTACCGTCCGTCGAATCGGGGTGGATGTTGGATACGTTGGAAATGGCGGGGAATTGCGACATGAACAGAAGACTTGCAATGACGGCAAGGGTGGTCAAGATGGTTGTTTGACTTCGTCGCATGAACTCACCGTCCGCAAAGGCTCCGCCTCGCTCTTTTTTACTCTGCAAAGATTGCTTATGAGGGTGATGGAACAATGTTCATACAAAACATCGTTCCTTATCGGTCTCAGGTCATGAAATCGCTTCGTTAACAAAACGAGATGCGGTGTATTCAAGTTCCTCCCGCGTCGCAGGTGAGGTGTTCGCATGACGATGACCATCACGCATTTGGGAACGGGCAGTCGAGGGAACTCGACCTTGCTCGAAACACCCCACGCGAAAGTCTTGATCGACCAGGGGTTCAGCGGCACCCAACTTGCCAAGCGCCTGGCACGGTTGGAACTGACTCCCGACGACATCGACTGTGTGTTCATCTCTCACCACCATGGGGACCATGGTGGAGGGGCAAAGGTGGTCCAGAAAAAATGGAACATCCCCGTTCTAGCCAACGAACGAACGGCTCTCGAATTGGACTTGGTTCCCGAATTAACGACGTATTTTGAGTCGCTCGACTTGGTTCGAGTTGGGCAAGACTTGGCGGTCCTTCCGGTCCCCGTCCCTCATGATGGCTCCGAAAACGTCGGCTTTGTCGCCAGTCACGAGGGGGAACGCGCCGCCATCATCACCGATTTGGGCTCATGGACGGACGAATTGGTAACGCACGTTCGTGGTTGTGAGCACATCTCCATCGAGGCCAACTACGACCACAACAGACTCATGTTTGGGCCGTACCCTTACTCCCTCAAGGACCGAATTTCCGGTCGTGGCGGGCACTTATCAAACGAACAGACCGGTCGTTTTCTTGCGGAGGTATGCACAGAAGCAACCCGAAGCATCACGCTAACGCACTTGAGCGAGAAGAACAATCGCCCTCACCTCGCTGAATCAACGGTCCTCTACTTCATTGACGAAGTCTTTAGCGGCGACTTGAGAATCTCCGCTCAAAACGGTCCCGATTTTTCTCATTACATTGGTCAAGACAACGCCACATCCAAACATGAGAAAGCCTCTGCCAAATGAACGCTTTAGGCCAGTTCAAGGTCAATGGCTAAATGATACGGGGTTGTGTCAACCTTGTGAACCGCCACACCGTTCAGTTTGCATCTCATCGCCGGCGCGATGACGAGCGAGCGGTGAGCGAGGTGTTGGGGGTCGTCATGCTCTTGGCCATGGTCATCACCATCATGGGTGGAGTGTGGGTTTTTCTGAATCCCTATCTTTCAGATTTTGAAGACAACACCAACTGGAATTCGGCCACAGGGCTCGCTGACCGGATTGAAGACCGAATCGAAGTCGCTGGGAATGCTCCCGAAGACACCGGGTTTCGAAACACATTGGCCATACAATCCACCGCCATTCGCTCGGTTCAAAACGTCGAACATTGGACCATAAGCGCAGATTTGACCGACGGAGACCGCATTCACCTCCGGCACGTAAACGAGACCACCATTGGCGTTTTGTCCTCCAATGAAACGGCGCGTAGCATCACCGTCGAATCGGCGGATGGGTTGGTTGAGCGAACCATAACGGTCAGTCATTTGGAAGTCTTCATCACGCACAACGTCAGTTCGGCGCATTGGATGATCATCACCGTGTACGATGCCGACGATGAACCCATTCACCGACAAGTCATGTGGACACTTTCAGGTCTGCAAATCACAACCTCGCTGGGCCAAGGGGAGCATCAAATCGTCCTCATGAACAACGCACGTGCTGAACGGTTCCCAAATGAAGCATGGGAGGTCAGCGCCATGCCGCTCGTTGAATTTGACCGCATGGCCAACGATGAATTGCGCCTCTCCATGTTGCTGACCGATGTTGTGGCCAACGGAAGCATCGGGTCAGGGTCCAACGTGGGAATGCAATTTGTTTCGCAGGGACCACTGACTCTGTTTACAGGCCAGGCATACAACGTCAATTTCAACGTCTTCAACGCCCTTCACGATGTGATTACGCCCCAGTACCACAACAACTGGCTTGCGGATTACACCGTTCAACGCTCTGCGGGAACCTTGGACACCTACATCGGATTCTCACCTTACGAACGAGCCAGCGGAGCGGATGGTTTCAGCGTCTCAAGCCAAAACTTGCCGCTTTACTTTGAGGTCGATATACAGCGTGTGGAGGTCAGCCGATGAGGGGGGCCTTGCGCAGGGATGAGGACGGCGTTTCAGCGGCCGTTGCCACCGTGTTGTTGTTTGGTGGCGTGTTGTCCATCATTGGACTGATGATGGTCTCCATGATGCCGGTCATCGAAGAGATGGAGGGTTCGGTGGAGCGCCACGACATGTCGTCTCAAATGACGCTTCTCGCCCACGAAACGGCCACGCTCAGTGAACGAGGCATGCCTGGGGACAGCGCCCATGCCACACTGATTCCCGTTGACGGTGAACTCGTCTGGGACAGCCTACGAGGAGGCATGTGGTACTCCGCTACCTGGGCTGAAGACATGAGCTTGCGCGCACGCGGCGCTTTGGATTTTGATGACCAACTCGAAATACGCCACCCTGAAAGTTTCGTTGAGGCGGTCTGCGTTTCCGATTTGCGACTGGGCCCTGACCGCCCGTACTACTACACCCTTGAATCGGCCCTCGACAAGGTGAGCATCACCGTCAGGCCAGGACTCGCCATGCCACTCGGGCCCATCGAGGTCGAACTGAAGGAATCGGACAGCGAGGTCATGACCACCTCGCTGAGGGTTGATGAGATGACCACCATTGACCTGAGCACCTACGGCACCACGACCTTGGCATCAAGCCATGCGCTGACCGTGTTCGGGCACATTGGTGGAGAAGGCGCCACTTACGTGACTCCCAATTCACCTGAACCATCGGATAAGCGGGGCCATGCCTGGTCCATCCCGTTGATGGCCGGCAGCAACACCCTTCACATGTTGAGTGACGTGGCCAACCAAATTCACATTACCCTCGACGGTTCAACCACCATCCATTACGCCACACCGAATGGTCTTGCCAGAACAGGTGTTGCCTTTACCCACGGCATCGATGTTGAAGACAACACCGTGGCCCACATTACAACCAGTGCTCCATCTCGCCTTCTGCTCAAAACCAATTCCACAGGGGAGAGCGGATTAACGGCATGGCCTTCCTCCAACGGAGCTTATCTTGGCCATTCCTTCCTACCACCGAGCATGAACGGCACGCTTCGCTTGGCCAACCCCGGCGAAAGTGTGGTCACCCTCACCTGGAGAGGAGGAGGGATTTCTGTGGCATCCGGTGGTGTTGAACACGTAAATTGGCCTCCCGTTTACGGCGATGGAGCGCCGACCATTGACGCCGACGGTGATGTATTTTTGACCTGGTCGGCGTCAACCAACGCGACCACCACCGATGCCGTATCCGGCACCATGTTCCTACCGGCCGATGATACAGGTTCAATTTCTGGTGGCCTGTTCACCTACACCAATTTGGAGAACAGTACAGGCGAAAGCATGCTTGTTCGGTTGGCAGGCTACACCTCCACATGGAACATGAGCGGTGCATCCGACGCCTCCGGTACCTTCCTCGAAGCCAACGACCACCAAACCATCAACCTTGGCGAAGGCACCAGCACGCTTCGGGTAGAGGCGGGGCATCCCTTGAGAGCCCTGCGCCTCGGTGGAGACGCTGGTCTCCTCCACCTCCCGCACGACGGCGTCGACCGTTGCACCCGTGTTGGAACGCAAGCCAGCGGATGGATCACCACCGACCTCCCTTGGCAAGGGATGGGTGGGCGTGGTGAAATCGACACCAAACAGGCATGGGTCGATGGCCAACATCCTGCCAGTGTCAGCATCGATGTGTTGGGCAGCGATGGTGTGTCCACACACAGCTCCATCGGCACCGTTTGGGCCTTCCATCTGTCCAGGCTTTCCTACCAATTTTCATCCTCCATCGACGGGATGGAGGTGGCGTTCAGCGGCGGAGCGGTTGTCACCAACCACCCTGAATTCAAGCCCTACGTCGTCATACCACCCTCAGACCGCGGTGGTCCCGGACCACGGTTCGCCGCGACCATTCCTTCACTTCACCCAACGGCTTCCAGCGAAAGCGGTGCGGGTGAATTGGAACTTGATATCGAAATGGTTCACCGCACCTCCTTGGCTTCAACCCCGGCTTACGAAGTGCGACGCGGATGGTCGGAGCCATACGGCACCGCCATCGCCAATGACGCTGGAATTGGTCTCGAAGCGAGCGAGGATTGGACCGTTTACCCTGGGCGATTGGACTTGCTTACGGATTATGTCGGCTGGGTACCAGACCCAAGTTACGGCACGTCTGAAGCGGTTTGGCATACCAATGGGGAAGTGATTGAATTTACACTGCAGTTGGCATCGCTGGATGTCACCACGCGGGAGGTGCTGGTATGAAGCGTCACCATCTGACCGATGATACGAGAGCCGCTGCGACAGAGTTGGGCTACATCTTCACGTTCCTTCTTGGCGTGCTCTTGATGAGCATGTTCAGCGTGTGGGCTTGGGACATCGAAACCAACACTCGCTTGCGTTGGAACGAAGAAGCCATTCAGGCCAACATGGATGACATCGCTGCGGCGGTCGAACGGGCTGACGAAGCGAGCCGTTTGGGAGGAAACGTCGCTTACGCCGAAGAAATTGCTTGGCGTCCAACCGAAGCCGATGAATCCCTCTTTTGGCTGGAACTCCACGAAACATCGCTGATCTTAATCGATGAAGGCGGACCGTTGGACACCGAAATTTCCCTTTCCGGCACCGGCTCAGGGACCCACGAAGGCCGAGTTCCGCTCGCAGGCGTTGAACGGCTTTGGGTGGTGCATGACGATGGCATCACGTTCCTATCGCTTGACCGGCCGCAAGCCGTCCAATGATTCAGCGGCTCATCACGGCTCGGTGCACCATGGTCTGGACTTCTCGCATGCGGGTCTTGGCTCCCAATTCTCGGAACACCGTCAACGCCCGCTGAAGGTATTCCATGCGACCTTGACGATCCGGGGCAACGCCGCCCAGTCGGGTCAGCAACTCCCCGATTTGCATTCGCAGGTCGTTGGCCTCGGCCAGCACCAAAGCTTGGCTGTAATGTTCCACCGCTTCATCGGTTCGTCCTGCATCGTGAAGCACCTCCCCCAAGAGCATGGTGATCTCGACCAAGGATTGGACATCACCCGCTTCGGTCATGGCTTCAAGGGCCTCAGTGTAATGAAACAGGGCCAATTCAGACTGTTCGACCTTGGAATAGTAACGACCGAGCACCGATTGTGCTCTGGCGTGCAACACCGCATCGCCAAGGGCCGATGTGCGCTCATGGGAAGCCATGGCGTGTTCCCTTGCCCGGTCAACCTCGCCAAGTTCAATCAACGAACGGGCAAGGGTGATTTGGCTGTAAATGAGTTCATCATCGTTGGAGCCCTCAAGGATGGCTTCAACCTCACCGTAGGCCTCGAGGGCTTTGTTTCGTTCATTCTTCCGACGGAGGAGGTAGCCGATGTTGTTGTATGTACGCGCTGCCCAGCGGGCATGACCGAGCGAAATGTAGTGCTTGAGAGCGGATTTGTGACGACTCAAGGAAAGGTCGCTGTTCCCTTGTTTGCGGCTCACATCGGCCAACGATGACAGGATCTCTGCCTGAACAAGTTCATCCGAGTTCTTGTTGGCCAGTTCGAGTGTGTTGTTGAGTACATCTTCGGCTTCTTCAAGTCGTCCAAGAAGAGCGAGGATATCGCCTTGAAGTTGAGCCATACGAATGACCACCTCGGCCTTGAGGTCGGTTGTTTCAATTTGTTCGATCAATCCAAGCAGTTCCATGTAACCTTGCGAGACCAACTGGCGTCCTTCTTTGACCACGAGGGAAGAAGCATCCTCAAATTGGCTTGACTTGATGGAGTGGTAAATCAGTTCAATCAACATGTCATGCGAGGAGGTTTGCTTTTGATACCATTCAACGCACTTGCCGTGGAATTCCTCGCGCAGCGCCGTTGACAGGCTCCGAAGGAGAAATTCACGAATGAGGTCGTGAACGTCATAGGTCTCTGCATCGGCTTGACGAGCGAGACCGGATTCGACCAAACTGTCCAATTCGTCGGTGTTGAGCTTTTGTTGAGCGAGAGCTTCCAAATGGACGGGTTCTCTGAAGATGGAAAGCGCCGAGAGCACTCGCTTCTGTTCAGCACTCAACTTGGAAAAGATTTCAACGGTGACATAATTCTCCAATGTCTCATGAAAGGCACCTGCAGAGGCTCCGCGGTTGATCAATTCCAACACGAGTGGATGGCCTCGGGAAAGGCCGTGAATGTGGAGCCACTGCTCGTCTTCCATGGATTCAAAACTCGTGAGTAATTTCCTCCCCGATTCGGAATCAAGACCGTCGAGCGGGAGCACGAGGCTTGCAATGCGTCCTTCGGCGTCCTTGGTCGGCACGACAGGCTTGAACGAACGGGAGAAGAGAACCAGTCCAATCTTTTCGTCACTCCCCAGCAGGGCG
>CEQW01065552.1_pt1 | contig 14797 bp, 7 predicted proteins | sample 530891 | NCBI WGS metagenome assembly CEQW01 (sample SAMEA2621066, study PRJEB7988) | marine metagenome | biome: marine biome (ENVO:00000447); feature: surface water layer (ENVO:00002042); material: "saline water (ENVO:00002010), including plankton (ENVO:xxxxxxxx)" | depth 5 m
AAGACAGAAACATAACCACCAGGTTGAATCACGGTATTTCTGGCAAGCTGGCAAGGAGCACTTCCCCCGTCTGCAATGTCGTCCAACACCCAATTTGAGATATTGATTGGACTTGCGGTTGGGTTGTGCAATTCAATAAATTGATCTGAGAATTTTCCGTACTCTCCGTCTCCATTCCAGTCCGTTGCGTTGTAGCAATTTGAGCAGGTTTCGTTGTTCATCATACCGTTGGGCGATGCCAAGATTTCCGAGATGATGATGGATGTGGGAGAGGTATTCGTATCAGATGTTTCTTCTGATAGCCCATGTGGAGCAGCCAGTACGCTAAGCAGGAGGAAAGCGGTGATGATTGTAGAGAGTCTGCCCATGACCCTGCCTTGGTCATAGAGCACATCAACCCGTCGATTGAAGACTTTGGTGAAATGCATGAGCACTTATACTGTGACCCCTACGCTAACCTATGGCAACAGTAGAAATGCAAGGCTCTTCCTTCAATGAGACCATCGAAGGAAACGACTTGGTCATCATTGACTTCTGGGCCGAATGGTGCGGACCATGCCGCGCTTACGGTCCAGTTTTCGAGCGCGTCTCTGAGGAATTCCCAGACGTCGTGTTCGCAAAAGTAGACACAGAAGTAGAGCAAGCACTTGCTGGTTCGTTTGGAATACGTTCAATTCCAACCACCATTGCGTTCAAACAAGGTGTCGGAGTCTTCATGCAACCCGGTGCGCTACCGGAAGATGCACTTCGAGATTTGATTGCGAAACTTCAGCAATTGGATATGAATGAAGTGCAAGCAGAACTTGAAGCACGTGAATCTGATGAATTAGCATAAGGCAAAAAGCGTCATATGTCGGATTTGAGACGGGGAACCAATGCGAAGCATATCCCTGATGCTGATTTTCCTTCTTCCATCCCTCTTATCGGGATGTTTTGGAGAAGATCTTCAGAACAGCGAGATTGCTCAAGAAGACATGATTTACCCTGAGTCTTGGGAACGCAAAGACATAATTTATGATGATACGGACATCTATTCCCGCGTCAAGACCAACGGTTCCTATGAGACAGGAACCGTCCAATCCGTATACATCCCAGTTCCTAGTATAACGGTTGCAGATGGAGGCGCGGGTGCAGCCGGCGGGGCCGTAGTTCATCTCGGTCTTTGGCTTCCTGTGATTGAGGGATGCGATTACGCTTCTACCGATGACTTGAATCCCGACTGTCTTGTTCCCGTCATCGCAGAGATTGGGCCTTATTATGACGATGGCGATGTTGATGCATTAACGCCTGCAAATCGGTTGGGTAAAATGCTCATTGAAAATTATGTACAACACGGTTTCGGTGTAGCACAAGTTTCCGTTTTTGGGACTGGTGAATCAAACCATTGCATGGATCTTATGGGAACGGATGAGCAGAGAGGAATCGATGCGGCGGTAACCTGGTTGGGGACGCAATCCTGGTCCAATGGAAAGGTGGGTATCATTGGAAAATCCTACGACGGTTCAACACCTTGGCAAGCAGCCACATTCGGAAACCCACATCTTGCAACGATTGTACCAATGTCTGGATTGATTGGAGTCCATGAACTGATGTGGCGCAACGGAAGCATGGAGGCTCGAGGCATGATTATGCACAACGGTGTGTACGGTTCGTTTGGCATTGATGGTGATACTGAAGATAGTCACACGTTGTGCGAGGGCTATCTCGCAGGTTACGTCAATGGACCAGCTGCTTACCTGAGCGGAGGAATGGTGGACTATGCCGGGAATACATACTGGACGGAACGATCATTCCTTGACCGTGTCATTCAGAACTACAACGGTTCGGTATACTTGATTCAAGGGATGCAGGACTGGAACGTTGACCCGCACATGTCCTTCCCAGTGCATCAACAGGTCGCCGATGCTGGAATCGAAATCAAGACACTTGCAGGCCAATGGGCGCATGACTATCCCGATCGCATCGAAGGTCACTCGTCTCAAGGAAGTGGTCGAGGAGCTGAAGCATACCCGTACACTTTACGATGGGACTGGGCCGAAGAAATGCTCTACTGGTTCAATTGGTATCTCAAAGACGAGGGTCGAGCCCCTTCCTTGGGTGTCGAAATGCAAGACAACCGAGGTGGCTGGCGTTGGGAAGAGACCTACCCACCAATGGATGTTGAAAACCTTGTCTTAGTAGGAAGCGATCTTTCGCCGACTGGCTCGACCGTATCCACAACCAGTTCCGTGACACTCACGTACGGTCCATTTGAGGACGAAACCCGAATCATAGGAATGCCAACCTTCCACATCGATGCAACTCCTGGGTTGAACGGGGGTCATCTCTTCATCGAAATGACGGATGATACGGGGATGCATCTTGGTCACGCCGTTATGGACCTCCGATTCCATGCAGGAGGCAGGGATGGTCAAGAAGTACTGGTACCGTTCTCCACGGTAACTGCAATGATGGAATTCATGCCAATGGACGTTGTTCTCCAAGGAGGTGAGAGCATCATCCTCACAGTAACACAAACGGGTGAGGACTATGTTCCCTCACCCGCAGTATCAGGCGCAGTTACCATCGATTGGTCACAAAGCACGCTCACATTGCCATTGATCGACCGAACATGCGATGATTTATTCCAAGCTCCAATGCTCGATTATTCAAGCGATGCCGTGAGGCAGTGTTGATTAAAACAGTGAAAGGATGTCACTGAAGACATTCTTTGCATCGCCTTCAGACCGTTCAACCAAGCGACGGACAATCAATTCCGGGGTTGAACGAGCAAGACAGTTTCGCTTGGGCGTACGGTCAACAATCAATTCGAGATGCTCATCCAATCCTCTGGCTTCGATACCATCAATACGAAGGTCCGTACCTCCGTATGCTTCGAGAATTGCAGGGGCAAGATGCGTGACCAACACCATACTTGAATTGGATTGTTGTTGAGCAGCCCGCAACATTCCAGCGATAATTCTCGCTCCCGCTCCGGGTTCGGTAATTGCTTCAAGTTCATCTGCAAGAATGAGTTTTGGTTGAGCGTTACTGACCACCTGAGCGAGATCGACCAGCGTTGTTTCAAGAGCTCCTGCGCTTTGTGTTCCACTCGATTTCGCCAACACATGCAATGCTTCAACACGACCAACAAATGCATGTTTTGCAGGTACAGGGAGGCCCATGTGTGCTAAGATTGTTACATGAGCAACCAATTCGAGTAGAGTCGTTTTTCCCCCACTGTTGGCGCCGGTGAGAAGAGCGATAGGTTGTCTATCACCCTTTGGAGCAGCAGATCCGAGTCCATAGTTCACCGGTTGGACCTCTCCATCAATGAACAAATGGCGCCCATCCTCAAACCAAATTCCGTGGTGAACCAACTCAGGAATCTGTGCATCGTAATGCATTGCCCATGACGCAATACTGTACCACATGTCGTGTTCGATCAAGCGTTGTATTGCTGTCTCACACAATGGTTTGAGGTCGGCAAGTTTCGTCGCTAATCGAAGGAGATGATCGTTGCGGCTGTCATTGATTCTTCGTTCGAGTTCGTCGTTGATTTTATCCAACACGGAGCGATTGAGTTTGACAGGCCAGGTTGAGGCGTAGAGATCGAACGGTGCTTGCAATCCACTTGGTTCAAGATAGTTTGACAATTCATTTCGTCCTTGTTCAAGAATGTCTGCAATGACGTCTTCGGTTGCCGATGCTAATTTACGCTGGAAGGTTGCAGCATCAGCCAAAGCCTCGAGCATATCGGAGCCCGTCAAATCGAGAGATGCTGACTCCATGCCTGCTGAAATTCGTTGGTTTAGATCATCTTCCATTTGTTTTGCCATGTTCCACAAACCGTCTCGTATGCTCTCCATGGTTTCCACGTCACCGGAATCACCCATCATTGCAAAGACGGTGACCAGTTGTTCCAATCCATCGGTTTCAGCAAAGATTCCTTCCAACGTTGCATGACTCCTGTTTTCGCTCTCATCTTTCCACTGCATGAGGTCGAGAATCACTTTGAGTGCTTTCCGATTGTTTGTGAACCAATCGAGCGTAAATTCGGGAACCATAACGTCGGTTCGGCCGGACTCAGGGAGAACAATCCACCCCGGAGGGACATCATCTGGCCCATGTCTGCCAACCCAAGTGACGGTCTTGAACACGGTGTAGTCTTTCCAAGACTCCTGGGTACTTGGCGTGAGAATGCGAACATATTGTTCCCATTCAGGATGTTCATTTTGACTTACAATGACCCGCTCATAACGTTGCGTTGGTCGCCGTGTGTAACTCAAATTTTTGAACAGAGAACGGAGATGACTGAATGCCTCAGGTGCTTCTTGAGCGAACGACATCATCTGTTGACAACGCTCTCTGCGCTCATCGATTTGATGCAACGGCATCAGCATTTGCATTCTCGAGGAACTTGCTGCATTTGATGCATATCGTTGCATTGAGGTGATCAATTGCGCATGCAACTTTTCTGCCTCTGGAGTTGCCAGAAAGGACGCCTCAGCTCCGTTGTATTCTCTTGCGAGCGAGAGCGCGCGCTTTACAGATATGCCGTCGACCTCCGCAATCCGAGAGATATCACCAGATTCCAGAGTTTTGATGAGCTCGTGACGACCACCGAAATGATCGTCAAGCCGTTTCATCAATCTCTCGCCAATACCGGGTAGGTTTGTGAGCACCATCACTTTCCATCGTCTGTCAAAGGCTTTTGAGGATAACCCTCCAAAACGACCTATTGTTGATAATCAGGGAGGGTAAGTTCTACCGCAAACAAGGGGTCGACGTGCGTTGAATCATGATAGGCTACGACCACACCTCCGTCGCGGAGAATGGCGAGGCTTGCAAAATCAAATCGAATATCGTTTCCTGCACCCGATGTAGAGTCCAAATCACCTTGGCCGATGTAGGTTAGCGTGTCTGGACTGAGGTCTTGGCTGTAATCTCTGGTATGGAAGAGAACGTCCACGTCAGGGCCCTCACTCGATTGGTATCGAACGTTGAGTACGAAGAGGTCATGTTCGCCATTGGCTTGGAATTCCCACTCTTCGATGCTTGAAGCAGCATCACCGAGGTCGTAGGTGTAGTTGTTCCAACTGACAGCACCATCGACTGAGGTGTAATGCGTAAACGAGGTGCCTGAATTGGAGACGCAGTGAATTGTTCCCGTCATGTCAATTTGACAGTATTCACTTGGAAATTGGACTGCAAGTTCGTTCCATGAAAGGGTCGTATCAAGGAACGCTGCGTTGCCATTATCGAAGTATTGTGGGAACAGAAGACCTCCGCTCGGAACAGCAAACGCGCGCATTTCTTTGTGCGGCTTGTTGACATCCCAGTAGAAGTTTAAGGAAGAATTAGTGAAATCCAAATCGACTTCAATGTCGGGTTGTGATGAGGAACGGTCTGGGAATTGGATTGGATAGTAATTCAACCCATCAACCGATATTTGGCCACCCGCATTTTGTGTCTGATGCCAGAAATTGGAAACGACAAGAGACGCCCATTCACCGTTACCTATGCTGGACGAGATGGGCCCAACAACCTCAACTTGCCAACTTCGATCGTAGAATGGTTCGGTGATTCTGTTGTAACACCACTTCCATTCCATTTCTGAATCATCATACAAAATTGCATAGAATTTATCCAGTTTAAGATCGCCTCCAACGTACGGGAACCAAGACATTGAGATGATGTCTCCATTGGTTGCTTGAACGATGCTTCCCTCGCCAAGACCTTCAGTTCCTGGATTGGTGGGTATGAATGTGCGGCATTGCATATCGGGTGTTACCCCAGGTAACCATGTCTTCCAGTCGTGTCCGCGGTCGACTGACCAGACTGGATATTCTCCACCAATGTTGAGAATTGAACCTGAGATTGTTGTTGCGATGTAGTGTTCGCAACAGTTTCCTCCTTTGGACTCATCGAACACAGCCCAAGTCATGTTGGTCGTTTCGTTGGTTCGCAAGTCAACGGTCATGAACTCCCGCGGCGACTCATGCGTTTGTTCGTCGATGAGAACATAGTCTGCCCATGCGAGACGCTGTTCTTCGGTTTTTGCAATGGTTTCCCCATCGCCATAACATCCAGCCAAAACCATGCTGCAGACGAGCATGATGGCAAGAAATCCTCTGCGCATGGTTAGGCTAATCCCCGGCTGTTTTCAAATCCTTGCAAAGCGCTTTGAAGGTACGAAGTCCGGTGAGTGTGTGGCTTCCAAACCATGTTAAGGCCTCTCCATCGATGCATTGTGTCCAAGGTCGATGCCCTCCGATGGCTCCGACGGCATCGGAAATCTCCTCTCCTTCTTGTTTGGAAAATTCATGAGGTTCACTCGATAGGAGAAGCCCTTCAACAGCGTGCAACTTGATCTGTTCGGCCGAAACAACAGGGTAACCATTGCCGTCTGGTTCGATGTCGGGAACTTGGAAACCACACGTTTCGAGTAAAGCTCCTGAGTACTTTCGGGGTGAAACAGCCATGAGCGGTTTGTGCCATATTAACGGCAAGACAACCGGTCCTGAGCCTTGCTCACAATGTCCAAGTTCATTTCGTATTGTCTCTGCAAGTTCCTTTGCACGTTGCTCTCGGCCCAACCTCTGCCCAAGTTCAATCAACATGTTTGGTACATCGCTTGGACGTTCAACAGTGCTGACAAATGTCTTGATGCCGAGGTTCGTTAATTCATCATGAACGTCCTTTGGGTTTTCTTCACGGTCCATCAATACCAAATCGGGCTTTGCGTTTCGAATCTTGTTGATGTTCGGAGTCTTGGTTCCACCAACAACTGGTATCGCCTCGACCATCGACTTTGGATGGATGCACCACGGTGTTCGACCAACGATTTCTGACGCATCAAGGCCGAGGTCAGCAAGAGTCAATGTAAGACTTGGTACGAGCGAAATCACCCGCATTTTTGACCCTCAAAGTTTGTGAACGCGGTAGGCGATTTGTGCTCCGTCGACATCGAAAGATTCAGCATCACTTGGCGGCTGTTCAACGTTGAATACAATGCCAGATGCGCGTGTTTCCTTAGCAATCCATGTTTGATCATCCTCGAAAAGGTCAGGAGCATTGGCCATCCACACTTCCACATCAATCATGTCCTCAATCTCCAAATCCATGTCTTTTCGTTTGGATTGAATTCGTCGCGTAATATCTCGGGCAAGTCCTTTGGAGAGCAGATGAGGTGTATCTTGCATGTCAAGGACCAAACTAACGTGAGATGCATCATCGCCTTCACCAACCATGATTGTAGCAGCAGCATATCCGTCTCGTTCTGTACGACGCACCTCGATATCGGATTCGAGAATGTCGACATCCATGATGGTGCAGGTTCCGCTGCGAATTTCAGACAAGAGCGTTTCTTGGTCGGTATGATTCTTGATCTGACCTGCGATAGCGTTGACATCGCCCTTCGCACGAGGAGCGAGCGCTCGGAAATTTACAGCGAGTTCGACTTGCTGGAAGCGGTCGAGATCAGTTTCAACGGAAATGCTCTCAACATTGAGTTCTTCGCACAAGAGGTCGTGATAGGGTTGCAAATTAGGCCCTGCAACAATCCATCCCTCTGCACATGGAAGCCGTTGGCGTCGTTGAGCATCGATTCGAATCCGTCGCCCTGTTTCCGCCAGTTCACGAACCAATTCCATTTCCTGTTCGAGATTCACGTCCTGTGGAGGAAGGTGTGCGGTTGTTGCGACGAGTTCTTCATCCCATGCGTCCGCAGTCGCTCCTTTGGTTGAACCTGGAGTCCCCATCGGCCAAGATGCTGTATGAACCGTCTCTCCGGTTAAATTTCGGTGAATTGTGTCGACCATGAATGGGCTAACCGGTGCAATAAGCCGGCACAAGGTTACAAGAATTTCATGCAACGTATGCTGGCAAGCAAGCTTGTCTCCTGACTCGGCTTCTTCCCACAGACGTCGTCGACTTCTGCGAACGTACCAGTTGGAGAGGTCATTGACGATGAAGTCCTCGAGTTCACGGCATGCTTTGTGGAAGTTCCAGTTGGTGAATCCGTTATGATAAGCCGCTGCCGTTGTATGAAGTTTGGAAAGGATCCAGCGATCGAGCCGAGAACGTTGGGAAATTGGCGATTCAGACTCGTCGGGGTCGAACGAATCCAACGCTGCATAATCCGCATGGAAGCGATAGACGTTCCACAAGGTGAGGAACATCTTCGCATAGGTTTCTCGAACGCCATTTGAATCAAATTTGAGAGGATTCCAAGGAGCACCGGCTGTAACCATGTACCATCGTGTGGCATCAGCACCTTCTCGATTAAAGTGGTCCCATGGATCGACGATGTTCCCTCTTGACTTCGACATCTTCTTTCCTTCAGCGTCGAGAATCAAACCGAGGGATAGACAGCGCTTGTAAGCAGGTGAGTCAAAGACGGTTGTAGACACGGCAAGGAGGGTGTAGAACCATCCTCGAGTTTGATCAACACCCTCACAGATGTAATCGACTGGGAACGAAGAATCGAAGGTTTTGCTTTCGTCGAACGGATGGTGCCACTGAGCAAATGGTGCACAGCCTGAATCGAACCAACAGTCCATGACAAAGGGTTCACGATGCATTGGCTCCCCCTCATCTGAAATGAGCGTAAAGGCATCAACAACCGGACGGTGCAGGTCAACATCGTCTGGACAATCGGGGTTCTCAATACCTGCTGCGTTGGCCTTAGCAACCTCGTGTTGCAACTCGGCAATCGAGCCAACACATTTCATGTTCCCGTGTTGGTCTCGCCAAACCGGCAGAGGTGTACCCCAGTAACGCTCTCTTGAAATCGCCCAATCTTTGACATTTCGTAGCCATTCACCGAAGCGACCTTCGCCGACCCAATCAGGGGCCCATTCAACACCATCGTTGAATTCAAGAAGACGTTCTTTGACGGCCGTCATTCGGACGAACCATGAATCCATGGCGTAGTAGAGGAGCGGGTGATCTGTTCTCCAACAATGTGGGTAATCGTGAAGATAACTTTTCTCGCGATACAGAAGCCCGGATGGAATTTCGTCACTACGACCCTCGAGAATTTCCATGACAGTATCGTCGCACGATTTGACGTACCTTCCATCGAGTTCAGGATGGACGCCGTTGACGAAGTTCCCTTCCATGCTCACCGTGTGATAGGCAGGGAGACCAACTTCCATTCCCAAATTGTAGTCGTCTTCACCGTACATCACTGCCGTGTGTACAACGCCTGTACCATCCGTCGTGGTGACCCAATCGGCAGATAGGACCGTCCAAGCTGTTGAAGAATCTCCTCTTGGGACGGCATCAGGGAACAATGATTCGTAGGATTTCCCGACAAGGTCTGAACCAGGAATTTCTTCGATGATGTCCACGTGATGACGAAGCACTTCACCCATCAAATCTTTGGCAAGAATCAATTCTTCGCCTACAGAGGCTCCACCACGACCTTGCCAGCCTTCTGGTTGTTCTCGAACACGACATCGAGCGTAGGTGACATCAGGTCCTACAGCCAAGCCAACGTTCCCAGGGAGAGTCCAAGGTGTCGTGGTCCAAGCAAGAATTGAGGCTGAATCGTCCACCAGTTTGAATTTGACATATACGGATGGTTCTTCCACCTCTTTGTAACCAAGGGCGACTTCGTGACTGGAATAGGATGTTCCTGTTTGTGGACAATACGGGAGTACTTTGTGGCCACGATACAACAAATCTTTGTCAAACATTTGCTTGAGTGCCCACCAGCAAGACTCGACGTAATCGTTGTGAAGAGTGACGTATGGGTTGTCCAAATCGACCCAGTAAGCCATGCGCTCTGTCATTTCACGCCATGCGCTTTCGTAGGTCCATACACTTTCCCGACAAGCATCATTGAAGGCCTGCATCCCGAAGTTTTCAATGGCCTCGTTGCTCATCAAATCAAGTCGTTTCTGAACTTCGATTTCGACTGGTAGTCCATGTGTATCCCAACCACCCTTACGTTCAACGAGAAAACCTTCCATTGATTTCCAACGGCAAACGAGATCCTTGTACGCACGAGCCACGACATGGTGTATCCCGGGTTTGCCGTTGGCTGTGGGAGGTCCTTCAAGGAAAATGAAGGGTGCACCCTCTCTGTTGGAATCGATGGACTGCTGGAATGTTTCCTCGTTCTTCCATGTTTCAAGCAATGCTGTTTCAAGAGCAACTGCATCGAGGTCACCTGCAGGGTCTGGTCGAACCATGGTCTGCGAAATGCACCTTCGTTTTCAATCTCTCCCTTGATTCGCAGCAGTAGAATGGACTGACACATTCAAGTCCTTTGAAACATAGGCGAGAATATGGCCGACTCTTCCAAGGGACGAGGCATTGCATTTTTCGTGCTGCTCTTGTTTGTTATGGGTCCCTACATGGCCTTTGTTCCACCAGCACCCTCGATAAGTCTGGATGATGCGCAGCGAATCGATTTGGTTTCAGTAGGCACGCCTGTTACGGTCAATGTTGGCCCAGGTACTGCAACCAGTCCATCGTTTGAACTGGATGTACCGACAAGCACAGGGGCAATCACTTCCCTCGATCTGAGCATTCAATCAGCGACCATGCAAAACTCTCAGACCTTGCTTTGGGAAGGTGATGCCGCTTGGAATCACATTGACGCAACACACAACAACACGTTCTCTCAATCGGGTGTACTCAGTGGAGATGGCTCAGCTCCTGGTTACGACTTCAACAACGGAGCCCAAGGCTGGACGTTCTCAAATTCCTACAGTGGTCGTGTAACGACTCCTGCCTGCGGATACAACGGTTCGAGCGGGGGTTCCATTCGAACGTATGCAGGTTCAACGCATGCAACCTCCCCAACAACCAATCTCGCTGGGCGTTCCAGTATTCCGTTCCACGCTTGGGTTCATGAAGGGCGTTCGGGATGTGGAGAAACACCAGACTCAGGCGAAAATCTCCAACTGAAATACAAGAATGCAAACGGTCAATGGATCAACTTCCACACCTTCCAAGGCGGTGGTACGCAGACCACGAATTTCCAGTATTCAACCATACTACCAGCTGCAGCCCTCCATTCAACCTCACAATTCCGTCTTCAGCAAACATCCGGAAGTGGCACGTGCTGCGATTATTGGTTCATCGACGATGTCAAGGTCGTTATTCCACCTGTGACGGCATGGACAAGTCCGACGTTTGGGTACAACACTTCCAACAGTTTCTCGTTGGCTGAGGGCCCATACGCACCGATGCACATCAATGCGGATTTGCCGCTTGGGTCAACAATGCACTGGACCCTGATCGATGCACAAACTGGAGACAACATCTCCGGGTTTGAATCCATCGAGAGTACGAGAGTTCACCTCGATGCTGTTGATTGGGAACGGTATGGATCCCTGCGCATTCAATTGCTGTTCGAAGGGCTTGACAGCGGCTCAATGCCATCGGTCGAATCCATCACGGCCGGTGGTTTACTGAAGGATACATTCTCGATGGACCCAACCGAACGAGGTTGGTCGCTGAACAACAGTACCTATCTTGCAGGTGCTATCTCATCGTTGGCGAACGGTACGGTGCACTCACCGTGGTTTACAAGCAACTCTCCGCTGGCAGGCTATCAAGTAGCAGCCGTTGCACAGGACTTCGACGCTTACGTGCGACACGCAGAATCAGATCCATGGACTTCAATTTCTTTGCCTTATTCTGGCATGCTTACGCCCAATGAGCACGCCTTCCAACTTCGGTTCATGCACAACTCATCACAGCCAGCACTCCTCGACGAAGTTCAAGTTACGATGTCGAGCGGTCAACGCGCTCATGCTCCAACATTGGATATGGACGGGGATGGGTTGTTGGAGTGGGGTGACCCCGATGTTCGAATTGGATCCTGGGGTTTCCAAGACCACTTTTCAAACGGTGAAACAACGGATCGTGATTCATTTGGATTCTCAGGTATTGCCGAGACCAGTGCCTGGATACCAGCATCCAATTTGAAGCATTTCGCAGTTTCAATTTCAAGTGAAAACGGAAACATGACCGGTATGTCGTTGCGTGTTGGAGGTTCGACAATCGTTTCTCGAACGCTCGAGAATGCAACCGTTTACCGTTACGAGATCAATGCGTCTGAACAAGCGATTCTACAAGCATCTTTGAACAGCCAGAGTGCATTGTTGAACAATTTGGGACAAGGATTCGCATTGGTGAACGTCGAAGTGTATGGAAACGGAATCGTCACATTCTCCAATCTTGCAGCACCATATGGAACGATGGTTTCCGTTGTTGCTGACCAACAATCTCCGCTTGTGATGGCAGCGAATTCTGCCTATCGCACACCCCAATCACCGTCAATTACCTTCCCGTTTTCAGGTCTTTCCAACGGTAAATTGATTGTCGAAGTCACCAATATGGGGTTCTCTGACGACGTTGCTACCGGTATGGTAACGATGGAGAATGCTTCGAGTCCACTTACTCCTTCGCAACGTTGGCTCTCGTTTACGACACGCTTCAGTGTCGACGCCTCACGCTCCATCTCACTGATTCGTCTTGACCTCCAAGGTCAAAACAACCACGCAACGTGGCTGTTGCCGACTGGTGGAGGAGCGGCTCTTGGACAAGGAGACAGTTCATTGGTTGAGTTGCATCCAACAGAGCCATTCAACATCTCGGAAATTTCAGCAACGATGACTGAAATAACCGTCAAATTTAGAGTTGAGCAGGGCTGGGACGATGAGGACTGGCTGACTGCTTCGATGCGGCTTGTTCTTGACAACAGCGTAATCTCGCGTCCAGGGCAATACATGTGGAGTGGTATTGGAGGTGGTCAAGCCTTTGAGAACGATCTGGTCATTACATCCGTCATCATCAGTGGAGATCACGGCCCCATTGACAGCTCAACAGAGTACCTCGCAGCAGGAATGGGATTGAATTTCTCCATCGATGTGGGCTATGAGGGTGTTGAAGGTGCAGATGCGTTTGCTCCAGGAGATGCTGAAGTTCAACTCTGGCAAGGAACCACCATGGTCGCTAATACAACATCCTTGGACGTTGACATGTGGAACGTCTCGGATACAGCCCCATACTCCTTCGGTGATTTGACTTGGACGGTACGGGTTGTGCCGTTGAATGGAGGCGATGTAGTTAACGAATCAGAGTACACTCGTACGTTCAAGATCGATCCGACGGCTCCAGCCGTGATTGCATCAACTGTTGAATGGTACGATCACCGACTTGCTTCGCCAAGCCAAACGGTTCAATTTCAAATTCTGGACCCAGTTCTCCTTCCTTCCGATGTCCACATTATGTTGTGGCGGGAATGGATGGATGATGATGACCTTAACGGCTGGCCGAGTCAAGATGAGTACGAACCTCGTTCCCTCATCATCCCAACTGACTTGACGCTCTCGACTGGGTTGTACACTTTACTGTTTGATGATTCAATGGGATCGCAAGGCCAGAAGGTTGCGGGATACCTCGTTGGAATGGATGCCTCGGGCCAAGTCCTAGAAGACGCAGGAACCGGTGAAGATGGTGAGCATTTGTTCATGTATCAGATTGGACCTGATGGCCCACCTACCTTGTCGGCCACAGCAATGTCATGGACCGATGGAGCCAAACCGTGGTTGCATCCTGGCCAAGCATACACGTTGCGAGTTGATATGAGTGAACCCAACGGTGCATCGGACTTAACTACGGTTGAAATCCAACTTGCATCAAACACATTGACCTCACCACTTTCGTTCACATGGGATTTCAGAACCGATTCGTGTACATCGAACAGCATTCATTTGATGGTTCACGATTGCCACATGCTTGCACTGGATGGAACGACTGCAGGCCCGTACGAAAAAGACACACGGCTGGTAACGGAACTCGAGTTGGCGTGGACGACTCCTGACCTCGGCGATTCGTTCCGTGAACCAAGCGTGAAAATCATCGATCGAGCAGGACAAGAGGTGGTGCAAACCTTCCCTGCATACCGATGGCGGTTTTCGCCCTCGCTCATGATTCCTCAAGAATCGGTCTCGCTGGTTCTTACGCAAGGCACGGTTCTTGATGATGGAGCAAGACTCCCACCAAATTCTCCGTTTGAATTGACCGGAGCGTTGGTCTTTGAAACTACGGAATCGCTGCCAGATTTCAATTGCAGTGTTGACGTTATGTTTGCAGGTCAAACCTACAATGCAGAAACATACAACGGCATTTGGAATGTTGAACTTCAGTCACCATCGACCTCCGGAACCATACCACTCACGTGGTCGGTCGGATGCTTACCTCCACAAGGCGTTGACGCTACAGAGAAAGAATCCTCAGTGAAGTGGATGGTCGTCGACGGGCTTGGACCAGAGCCTCAAGAAGTACAAACACCACGTCCCGGTTCAATACTTTCTGCGGAGGAACACGAAGTCACCATCGTTCTGTCAGAGGAAGGTGGAATCGACTTTGAATCACTCAGACTTGCATGGTGGGTCGAGGATACGGTTACTGGAGAATTCATTCGTGGTGGCGACAGTCCCTTCCTTTTGCAGGGTACAGAGATCAGCGGACTTAGTCTGGTGGGAACTGGCACAATGGATTTGAGTGTCATCACGGATGAAATGCTCATCGATCGGTTCACTGTTTACGTTCTTGTTGAAGGCCGAGACCTTGCTGGGAATCAGGTCCTTGGTGGTGAAGGGCAATCCGCTGGAAATGCGATTACGTCCTGGCTCATGGAGTGGAGGCAGCCCAAGTTTGAACTGGATACGCCTGCGATTGAATACTCTCGATTGAATCTCCAAACAGGTGATTCAACTGCAGTTCAAATTTTCGTCAAGAACGTTGGTACCTTGGACGGTGTGACCGATGCGACCATTTCAGTTATGCG
>CEQW01066344.1_pt1 | contig 14781 bp, 14 predicted proteins | sample 530891 | NCBI WGS metagenome assembly CEQW01 (sample SAMEA2621066, study PRJEB7988) | marine metagenome | biome: marine biome (ENVO:00000447); feature: surface water layer (ENVO:00002042); material: "saline water (ENVO:00002010), including plankton (ENVO:xxxxxxxx)" | depth 5 m
CTGTTTAAACAGTCAGCTTTATTCGTATTGCCGTCATATCACGAAGGCTTGCCTATCTCTCTGCTTGAAGCACTGTCATTCGGTTGCAGGGTGTTGGTGAGTGATATCACCCCCAATACAGATGTTGGCTTGCCAGAAGCCTGTTATTTCCCTTTAGGAGACATTCACTCACTCGCTAATAGGTTGAGCGTAACCAATCTGGAAGACTATGTGGTGGAGGGTGCCAGCTATATAGATAAATATAACTGGGCTGAAATATCCAGGCAGTTATCAAATACACTTCAGGGAATTGAGTGATGTTTCTTGGGGTGAAGTTCGTTGTTCTACTGGTGTACTTGTTTATCGGGTATAAGTGGAATCAGAAGAACAATACATCCCTGGCATTGAAGTTAGTGTTCTGGATAGTGCTGATACGATTGATGCTGTCCTCGTTGCATGAGATAACATATCAAAGCATTGCTGCTGGCCTCTCTTTGATATCGATATTCAGTATAGGTTTTGTCGCTATAGCTTTGCTTTATCTGACCAAGATTCGTTATCCGTATTTTTGGGGTCGTCAATTTATACTGGTGAAAATTTTAATATTGGTAATGTTGATAAGCGGTCTTCTAGGTAGTTTCGTTCTGGCTGCTGTTGAAGTTATCAAGTGGATTTTTCTGTTATGCATGATGTGTCTGTTAATTGTGGCTGTAAAAGAGAATAAGCTATTAAAATTAATACGAGCACTTTGTGTCGCTTATAGTTATCCATTAATTCTAACGTTTTTATCGATCGTATTTATGGAGGTCAAAGCTTCTGAGGCGGATGGTAGTAGAAGCTTTATTGGTGGTTTTAATCATGAATCTGCATTCTCAATAGTTGTCTTTACCTCGTTCTTCCTGATGTTGTTGTATTTTGAAGCTACAATGAAGTCCGTTTTTATGAAAATTGGGCTTTTATTTCTGGGGTTGATTATACTTTTCTTAATTAACTACAGAACAACAGTTATGGCTTATATGGTATTTTTCGGGTTCTATTGCTTTCTGGTTTTTCTGCGCTCGGATATACGAGGGAAGTTATTATCATTTATTCCTATAGTGGTACTTTTTATTTTATCTCCTTTGTTTGTGACATCTTCGTTGCTTGAGCGGTTCGAAGAAATTCCTCAGTTCATTGCTGATATTACCGACCTTATGGTGCCCTATGATTATTATTATAATCAGGATCGCAAGTACTTTTCGGGTAGGCTGTATATCTGGAATGTCTATTTTATGGGGTGGTACGAATCCAGCATGCTTTATCAACTTATCGGTCATGGACCCGGGAGTTGGAGAGCTTTTTATACATTGTACGCACATAACACCTATATCTCAGCATTGTATGAGATCGGAGTTGTTGGTTTTTCTATTCTGATTTCTATCTTTATTATTACCTTGTTAAGGTTGATTCTTCTGTTTAATAAACCCGTTGTTCGTATAGCGTTACCAGGAATGCTTGGCTTTATAGTATTAAATATGGCAACGATGCCGCTCTGGCAAATAGAAGGTGTGGTTTTATTCTCTCTTTTATGTGTTTTTTCTTCGAGGGGGGTATTAACACACGAAAGCGAGTGGCCTGCTAAATGAATACTACTCGTTCGTTATTTCAATTACTCGTTCTTCTATTTTATACCTCTGCACTCACGAGCTGTACCGCAACGTTAATTGAAACCCGATATCAGCCAGTAAAGGTTTTTAGTGGTAAGGAGGAATCGCTGAACACAGTGAATGCTATATCATTTGAAGAATTCAAAAGTATGGTTTCACGGCGCCCGATATCCGGCCATTTTTTATTTCAGAAAGGGATATATAATTTAGCAGGTGAATTGGAAATACATGGTCGAAACCTTACTATAGAAGGTGCTCGTGAAGCCACTTTTAAGGGGGATGGTCATCAAGTTGGCGGTATTATAATCGGTGGTGAAGATATAGTCCTTAAAAACTTGAACTTTATTGATACGAGTTACTGTATAAAAAACTCTCGGAAAATGATTGCAATCGATATATTAATTAGCGGACTAAATTCAGATGGAACGCATGATTGTATTATTCTTAATGGGAGAGCTGGTAGGAAAGTCGATCAGTGGGTTATATCCCGATTTTTGGTATCAGGTTACTATCGGTCAGCTATTAGGGTTTTTGGTGATCGAGTCAGTAATGTAAATATTGATGGCTTCGATATAGACGGATCGTCGGAAAAAAGTTACTGCTGGAAGGGCGGAATACAAATATATGAGAGTGCGCATAAATTAAGTATATCCAATGGTGTAATTAGAAATAATCACGGCGGCTGTGGAAATAGATTTCAACAAGGTGATGGTGTTGAAATCGATCATAAGAGAGGCGTACCTGAGGACATAATTATAAAAAATATCGCTTTCGAAAATAATCGTGATGCAGATGTTGATGTTAAGGGTAAGAATGTGACTATGGAAAACTTAATATTCTTTGGCGGTACTAAGAGCCGCCATGCCATAAAAGCGTGGGCGAGAAGCTATACATGTTTAGATTGTTACGCTACACGTAAATTCTTTAAGTTGGTCGAAGCGAAGGATTCGACGATAAACTTCAGTTGCTCAGTTCCCCGACGTGTCGAGCAACTTTATAAAAGTATATATAATGCTCAGCACACTACACGACTGGAATGTATTTCATTACTACTGAACACAAAAGAGGCCACCTAAATGATCTCGAAACTGATTGAAAAAGAAGATCCTGGTATTAGTGTCGTCATTAGCGCATATAATCGCCCTGATTACCTGGAAGCTGCACTCGCAAGCGTTCTCTCGCAATCATTGCCTGCGAAAGAGATAATAGTAGTAGATGACTGCTCGCCAATTGAGTTGAAGCCTGTAGTTGAAAGCTTCCGAAATGAAATGATTAGATATATCCGATCAGAGTCAAATATGGGGGCAAATGCTTCGCGTAATATTGGAGTACAGAGCGCAAGTGGTGAGTATGTAGCTTTTCTGGATGATGACGACATCTGGAAAGAAAATAAACTTGAAAGGCAATTTAAAGTTTTAAATGATACGACAGACTGTAATGCCGTGCTGTGCGGTTTCGAGTTTCTTGAGTCGGGAAGAGTTAAAGTCAGGACAGGTGAAAAAGAAGTCGTGAAAGAGGTGTTAAAAAAGGGAAACCCATACTGCGGGATGAGCGGCTTTATGGCTAAGAGAAGTACTTTGGCAGAACATAGATTTGATGAATCTCTGGTTTGTGGACAGGATTGGGATATTTATGTCAGGCTTTTTCAGTCAGGTACTATTGCCTATGTTGATCAGGCACTGTTCTATTATCGCTTTGGTACACATGAAGGCATATCGAGTAAAGCTAGAAAAATGACAGTAGATAGTTATTCGCCTAGATTGGCATCGATTGTTAAGCATAGACATTGGTTGGGAGAAAAATACTATAGGTATAGGACGTCAAGACAAATTCTCATAGAAATATCAAAGAAGAATCGTAAATATTCCTGGTTGATGTATTCTTTGCGCGAAGGAGGATTGGTCGCAACATTAAGTGCTTTTCTTGATATGGTCAAAAAGAGAGTATCTATAGTCGTTCAATGGTCCGGATACTAGAATAGCTGCTAGCCTTACAATTAAAGAGCTGTTCTTTAGTAGAGTACTGCATCGATTGTTTGCTATGTCATTTAGGCTTGATACTTCATGGTCCGCTTCAATGGATGCTATTTAATCATAGAATTTAGTTTATCACAGGATATTGGGGCATCGTCAGAGCACACGGTAGAACAGTCTCAGGGCGGACGGGTGTGGTAAAATCACAAATCAGAAGCATTGCTTCTGATTAGCCGAGGACTCAGGAGCTTAAAAACGGAGGTAAACGGTTCGTAGATGACAGAGAGTACCAAAAACAACTTGTATACGGGCTTTTTCAGCGTATCGTACGAGCCACTGTAGTTATCTTAATTGGAATAGAGAAACGAATGCCCTTTGAGTAAAGTTGTATTGGAAAATTTACCTGGGTGATAGTATGCGAATTGTTGATAATCTTTTGGTTAAGAAAAGGTTTCCCGACAATGGTGCAGTTGCAGGTATACCAGCGAAAGTTATTTCTCACAAAGGACGAACTGAATATAGATCTTGAGATAATCCTATGAAGAAAAGCAGGCTTTATTATTATCCGAAAGGAGACGGCAGTAACGATTATTTAAACTCTTGCAGAAGGATTTGGTCATACTGTGGTTTTGAATCAAAGCCTCTGGGGGGATTTAGAGAAAACTTTTTTAATATTAGGAATAGAGAGGAATTGTTAATACTCAACTGGTTTGAGGATCGTATAGGAGGTAGTAAGCGACCTTATATGGCACTTTTAAAAAGCATTCTCCTTATGATTGTACTTAGACTTAGATTTAGAAAAATAGTTTGGGTACGACATAATTATTATCCACATTCTAAATTTAAGATAAAACATCATATATTATTGGTTCGGTTGCTTAGGCGTATAAGTGATGTAGCGTTAGTTCATAGGCATGGACTATCAAAGGACTTTCGATATGCCTCTCATCCGCTATACTCCTCGGAATCTGTACAAACAAAAAATCGAGATAGGGATATTGATTTTTTGTATTTCGGAGCAGTAAAAGGTTATAAGGGTTTGGTTGAATTATTAGAGGACTGGCCTGTTGAAAAAAGTCTATGTATGCTCGGCAGATCTGATGACTTAAGTCTTACGAAACATATCGGCGAGGTGATAAATAAGCGGAAGCTTGATGTAACTTGGCAGAATTCCTTTATTGAGTATGATCAGTTATGCCATTACATAGCACGGTCTAAGTATGTCGTTTTGCCTCACAATCCAAACACGATGATAGTAACAGGTGCTTTTTATCACGCTATATCCTTTGGGGCATCTGTGTTAATGCGTCGGGGGGCTATGTATACCGAGTATTTCAGTAAGTTTCGAGGTGTTTACGATCTCGATGACTTTCTATTGAATAAGTCATTAAGTAATGGTCCTGGTATTGTTGATCCAATGGACTATTTTTGTGATGAATCAGTTGCTGAACGATGGAGGCTGGCTCTTGAAAGCGCTTAGTTCGGGGGCTTGGAGTATATTCGGGACTGTGTCTGAAAAGGCTTTAACAGTTGTTACTTACATTCTTGTCTCCAGGGAGGTGCCTCCAGAACAGTTTGGTTACTTAATTGTCGTATTATTGACAATGGAATTGTTCTCGTATGTTGCATCTTTCGGTGTTCGTGAAAATATCATAAGAACAAAGAATTGCAGTTCTGATTTTTATGGGGATTGCCTTTATTTTATAAGAATTGTTGCCGCTTCTTTAGTGCTGATTTTAGTAGGTATTATTACGCCTGTATCTTATTATGTCGCGGGAGTAGAGGTTAGCAGTCTATATATTTATATGGCGTTGTTTCCGTATTTCTCTTGTTTGAATACTTTCTATCAAGGAATTCTTCAACGACGGATGCAGTTTAAAGCACTGGCTATAAGAAGAGCCGGGATAGCAGTATTCTCTGGTGCCGTTGGTATTATTTCTGTAAGTAACGGTCAGGGGGTGTTATCGCTAATTTATGCTAAATATGCGTACGTTCTTCTCGACTACATTGTATTGCGTTATATCTCTAGATTTAGACTGGAGAGTGATTTCTCTGTGCCAGGTCTTTTTAGGATCTTTTCTTTCGGGTGGAAAGTATCGATTTCTCAAGTAATGAACTTTTTTAGCTCGAAACAAACAGAGTTTATTACCGTATCATTCTTTGGCCCACAGGCTTTGGCGATTTTAGATGTCGGAAGAAAAGTTCTCGTTACGCTATACAGCGTATTAATGACCGCAGTGACCCCAGTCTCATTGTCAGTTATGACATCAACATCGGCCCCGATGACTGCTTATCATTTAGTTGTTCGGGGTTTAGTTGTTCTTCTCGTTCCGTTTGTAGCAATTATCGGGGTGAATAGTGAAGAAATCATTGACGTCGTGTTTGGATCTAAGTGGAATGAAAGTGCATCGCTTTTGGCTATTTTTTCATTCGGAGTGATGGCTCAGCCAATATCATGGCATTTGCAAAACATTTGTCTGAATAAGGGGAGACCTGGCCTTGCCATTTATTTAAATTTAATAAATCTTTTAGTCTCGGCTTCTCTTTTGCTTTATTCTGCCGCAGTCTATGGTTCTCTTGATAGTTTGGTTGAGTTCTTTGTGGTCGGTTTGTTTGTTTCGGCAATAATGAAGATAACGTTTCTTTGTATTGTTCTAAAGCTGAGGGGACTCCCATTTTTTATGCATTTCGTAGAGTCAGTGTGTATATTCTTCTCTGTTTTTTACCTCCTGCCTGTTATTGACGCAGGAGATCACATAGTTAATTATTTCTCCGTAGCTCTCCCGGACTGGCTTCTTCTTTTTCTAACCTTGTTTATTCATGGTTTAATTTTACTACCATATATAATAGTAAGAATTTTTCTTCTGAATAGTAAATTGAGTGAACTGAAGGGTAACTGATGTCAAATATTTACGTTCATATTGGGTGTGAAAAAACTAGTAGCACTACAGTACAGGCTTGTTTTGAGCGGTTCGGAAATGAGATATTTAGAGGTAGTCTTTCTTTTCCATCTGAACTATTTCAGCGCCCAAACCAGATGGAATTGTCGAGTCTAGTTTTACCATCAAAGAGTTTGAAAAATATGATGGTTCCAAAATCAAGGTCTGATTTTAAAGAGTCACTCGTTGAATACCTTCGTAGGAATTCTGACAATAATATTTATCTAACAAGTGAGCATCTATCGTCAAGGGTAGTGGAAATTGACAGGATTGTAGAGCTATTATCTATTTTGACAGTCGCAGGACATCGCCCAGTTATCCTCGCATTTTACCGGGAGCCATTTCAATGGATCTTTAGTCATTACAAGCAATACGTTTCTTGTGGTGGCTTTCTTAGCTTTGAAGATTACATTAGTCAGAGCAATGATCAAGGTTTTATAGCAAATACAACTAACTATGGTAAGGCTCTATGTCATTGGGCAGAGGTGGCTTCAGAGTTTAATGGCTATGTACGGTATCGCTCTTATGAAGCCTCCGCTTCAGATTTATTGAATAACTTTTTCATTATTGCGGATCTTTCTCCAGTGCCAGGAATGGAAGAAATCGCAAGCAATCCATCAATGACCGATAGCCAAGTGATTGTTCAGCGTTGGGTGAACTTAATTTTAAGAAAGCGAAGGATGACAGATTTTTTGAAAAGAGTTATAACTAATATGCCACTGTAACCCTCCCCTAATTAGGACCACTCATTATTAGAGTGTCTCCGGGGAGGTTGCTCTTTGTTCACGATACTCAACCGGTGTCAGATCACCAAGTGATTCGTGAGGTCGTTCCTCATCGTGAAGTTCTGGACATTCAGATTGATCTGAACCTGCCGTCAAGGCGGGTCATCCGAACACTGGAGCGCATAGCCGAATGGCGGGGCTACCCGGCTCAGATTCGTATGGATAATGGACCTGAGTTTACGGCTCTGGCGCTGTCAGAATGGGCAGAAGAGCATGGCGTACTGCTTGAATTTATAAAACCTGGCAAACCAACACAGAATGCTTATATTGAGCGATTCAATCGTACTTATAGAACAGAAATATTGGATTACTACCTGTTCAGTGATCTTGATGAAGCAAGAGATATTACCAGTCGCTGGATGATGGAATACAATGAATAACGACCTCACGAATCACTTGGTGATTTAACACCGGTTGAGTATCGTGAACTAAGAGCAGCCTCCCTGGAAGGGCTCTAATAATGAGTGGTCCTAATTAGGGGAGGGTTACAGTTACAGAATTTAGATTAGCCTTTAACCTTAAATAGATGATAATAGCTCAAAGTTCTTTTTGGCCATTCCTTTAATTTTTGGTATATTTTCGGATAGTATCTGTCTCTGAACGACTAGCCCCTTGATAAATAAACAATACTGAACTCTCCAGGTTTCTATATTTCTTTTGGGGTCTAAAACATTAGTGTCTGGATTGAGTCCGCATAGTTTTACTAGTCCATTCTGTTTTCCTTGGTACTCAAAGAATAGAGTGGGTGTTAGCTCTCCTAGAGCTGCCACGCCCATGTGTTTCCTGCCAACAATACAGTAGTCTGCATTAGAGGCGATAAAGCGAACTTCTTGAGGGCTGATTGTTTGACTGATTAGCGTGCACTTCTCCCTATCCTTCTGTGGGAGCTGCTTGTAAAAACTCTCCAACAGAGTGTAGTCTGTTTCACCTAGTTTATTTTGGCGAGTGTCGTGAGGTACTAGTACAAAGCTGCTCTCAGAATTAACCACTACTTCGTTGAGGAATTCATATATATTGCTTATTAGATTCTGGCCAAACTTCTCTTGGTGAACATTGCAAATGTTTAAACAGGCGTATTTTTCAGGGAGTTGGAGAGATGGTTTCGTGCTATTCAGTAAAAATGCAATATCCATGGACTGTGATGACCGAATACCGTCTTTGAGCATTCTATTATGGGAGTCTTCGTCCCTAGCATAGAGCTTTACTCCTTTTTCAGATAAGTATCGTAAGTATTTTTTACATGATTCTGCAGGTGATTTATTGTAACTGAAGCCAGTAATTAATTGTCTTTTGGTAACTTTATTAGCTATATCTAAATACGAGAGCCTTGATATGCTTCTGTGTTCAGAGTAATAGCCGTCAAGTACGTCAGCACCGATACATATTATTGCGCAGGGTTTGTATCGTTTGACTTCACTTATGAATTTCAGCCAGCCGAAAGGCGCAGCAACCGCATGCTTACTATACGAAAGGATAATGTCATCATCTATCGATTCTAATTCCTTTCTCCATAATTCTGATTGAGCGAAAATCACGGGTTTTAATCCGTGTGATTTAATTTCTTTTACCGCCACTGACATCATGGCTAGATCACCAAAGCTACCAGGTTCTGTAGGGGTTATAATCATACAATTATCAAGCTGCTTATCAAAATTCTTAGGTAGCAAGTAGGCTGTAAATTTTGCAAAAAGCTTATAGTTTTTCATATATAGATACTCAATCTTTGATCGTATATTTTTTTTCATTTTTTGCCTCGGTGTTTGTGTGCTGTTGCCGATTTTTGAACTAATACTTGTTGTTGGAGTGATCTTCGTAAAGGAATGGTGTTGGCTGTTAAGTCATCGTTTACGCTTAATCCCTAATTTGAGAGCTAACGGTTTTATCTTTTTATAAACGGCTCTGCGAACAGGATAAACTACTGAGAAGAGAAGTTTTTTATAAGTACTTCGCTTCAGGCTTATAACTTCTTCATCGTATCCTAAAATCGATGCTAATTGTATGGTTTCGTCTGAGAGTATGTGGTAATAAGTCTTGCTATTTCTCCATCTGCTCATGGACTTGTTATCTATGTCTTGAGCATATTTGATCTGTATATCATCTTGGCAGAATTTAATTATCGGTTGAATAGTACTGTTGTCGGCCGCAATGTCCTCATACCTCACTGTGATCATTTGGTTACCAAGCTTCTTCTTTAACTCAAGCAGATTGGTATACGCTTTTAACCATTGACTCTCTACTAATGCCGGAGGGGAGCACCAGCGATCGTATTGAGAGTAGATTGTATCCATTGGGTTTCGAATTAGACCTATAATCAGGTACTCGTTATCCTTATCACGTTCTATTTGCTCACAGATTAGATCTAAAGCCGCTTTTTGGCACAGGTGATGTGGTGATTTCTCAAACAGTACTGGCGTATATTGTTTGCAGAGCATACTCCAGCCATTGTGGACTAGTTCTTTTTCGTCTTCAGGCGGGTTATACCCGGGTAGGTTGTCTCGCAGAAGTTTGATGAGTTCGGACTTTCCGTATTCACGACTCAGTGGAACTTCGCTGTCCACCATATCATGTTGCTCTAGGCCGAGTAGTGAGGCAGCCTTAGTCCAGTACAGAGTTTCGTTTTCGTAGTGACGAGTATTTGGCAGAAGCTTCGCATGGGTGTACTTTGTTACAAACTTTTGAACAATGCTGGAGCCTGATGACTTTTCTGAAAGAAGGATGATGCATTTACCCATACTGTCGGTCTTTCCATGTTGTCCGTATAAAATTGAACCATACCATTAAACCGCTCAATGATGAATCTGGTTTTCTATTTGGAAATTTTCGTCCAGTTTGATCGCTATTGAGGTTGTAACTCGCTGATTGCCTTCGTTCTCAAACAAAGATGTCCTTTCGTTCTGGAAGCATTGCTTGCGTTGATGTACTCTCGGTCCATAACAGGAAGCCATTCATGGAGAGTATCGTAAAGTATGTCTGCCCAGAAGATTGTCTTTCTGATCAACTCTATTCTTTATGGTGGGGCCGAGCGGGCGCTCTGCAATATCTTGCGTTCAGCAGAACAATATTCTGACTTGATAGTTGAGGTTGTGATCCTTGACGATCTACCGTTCCGGCGTTCGTTGCCGGAAGGGGTGAGTTACAAGGTGCTGAACTCCAGAGAAAGCTTGGCGAGATCTGTATTTGAATGGCGCAGGTACGCCTCCGCAGCACGCCCTGATATCGTTGTCAGCTTTCTTATTCGGTCAAATGTGTGCAATGCACTGTTCTCAGGGGTGTATTCTTACCGTTCGGTGATTTGCGAGCGAATGCATATGAGCAGTCACCTCCGTCTTAATCACTCTGGTTTAAAGCTGTATGTGGCCAGTGTCATTCCTAAAGTGGTTTATCCTCTTGCTGATACTGTGTTGGGTGTTTCTGATGGGGTTACGAAAGATCTTGTCGAGAACTTCGGTGTCTCCTTGAGAAGAGCCGATACCGTGTACAATCCTTATCCAATTGAAGATATTGAAACTAGTGCACTGGAGTTAACTAACGAAGGTGCTCCTAGTAAAGAGTATATCGTATCTGTCGGGCGCTTGAGTAAGTCGAAGAACGTTAAAACTTTGCTTGATGCTTTTCTACTTTCTGGAGAATCAGCTGATCTGGTGGTGTTGGGGGAAGGAGAATGTCGCTCGGAGCTAGAGTCATATATTGACGCGATTGGCTTATCCGGGCGCGTTCATCTGCTTGGAAACATTGCGAACCCTTTCCCTATCGTTAAAGGTGCGAAGTACTTTGTGTCTGCCAGCCTGAATGAGGGCTTCCCCAATGCGATGGTCGAGGCCATGTGCCTTGGTAAGCCAATTGTAATGAGCAACTGCCAGTCTGGGCCGCTCGAAATTTTAAATGACAATCAGGACCTTGAGCCATCAGAGAATGGCTGTTGGCCTGTTAAGTTTGGGGTGTTGTGTGAGCCGGGTTCTGCAGAGGCTCTATCCGAAGGCATGAATATCATGCAGGACGCCGAGCAGCGACAATTTTATGGTAGTGTGGCGCGCGTTCGCGCAGGTGACTTTTCGCTTGAGAAGGTTAACTCACAATATTGGAATAAGTTTCTGGGGCATTGAAGCCCCACACGGATTAGATTATGAAGGTATGTGTCATAGGGCCCAGGAAGGTACCCGAGCATATTGGCGGTATAGAGACTGTGTACACCAATCTCTATCCGACCTTGCTCAAGATCAACCGTAGCGTCGAGATCACCCTTTTGACCCGCTCGAAACACCGCGAAACGAGTTATCACTATCTCGGTACTACCGTGGTTCCTCTGTCTGCAGATTTCGGCGCCGGGTTTGAGAATTTTTTGGGAAGCCTGAAAGCCTTATTCTACGCTAAAAGGCAAGTTAAACCTGATATCGTACACCTACATGGAATTGGACCTGGTGTGTTTGCACCGATTGCCAAACTACTCGGTTTTAAGGTTGTTACTACTCACCATTCTACCGACTACGATCGCCCTAAATGGCGTTGGTACGCCAGGGCATTGTTGAGAACAGGTGAAATATTTACGTGTCTGTTCTCAGATCGTGTGGTTTGCGTTAGCCAAGCTTTGAAGGACGATATTGACGCCAGGTTGCCTTTTAGACGCAAGGTCCGAAGGACAATCCCGAATGCGGCTCCTACTGTAGTCAGCGCAGAATCCTCGTCCGTGCTTGGCCGGTTGAACCTTACCTCAGGTTCTTATTTGTTATGTGTCGGTCGCATTGAAAAGACGAAACGCTTCGATATCGCAGTGAAAGCTTACCAAGCCAGTTTACTTGATATCCCTTTAGTTATTGTTGGAGACACCCAAGAAGATAGAGACTATGCAGAGTCTTTGGTGTCCGATATAGGACGTGACGTAAGGCTGGTCGGTCCAATATTTGGAGACGAACTGGCAGATTTGTACCGGAACTGCACTTTGTTGGTTAATGCGTCCAAGATGGAAGGCTACTGTCTGGTCGTTGCGGAGGCCATTATGCAGGGTGCTAGAATCCTACTGTCGGACATTCCTGTGCATCGGGAGTTCGGTTTGGACCCTGCTTCTTACTTCCCCGTAGACGATGTTGCAGTGCTTACGGATAAATTAAATGCACCTGATTACAACGTTTATGAAAGTCATCGGGGGAGGAGTAAGCTCGAGGCTTGGAACTGGGAGGATGCTGCTGACAGTTATTGGCGGCTCTATTCAGAAATTGCGGTACCCTCCCGCATTTCCTGAATAGAGGCGGCAGTATGACAAAATTGCTCGACAGGCTTTCGTTCCGCTCGGTAGTGAGTAGCACACCATTAGTGTCGATAGACCTCTTAGTGCGGGATGCATATAGAAGGATTCTTGTCGGCAAACGCGTTAATCGTCCTGCTCAGGGCTATTGGTTTGTGCCCGGTGGTCGAATTCTTAAAAATGAGCGTATAGCGGATGCCTTTGCCCGTTTGACCGAGGCCGAGCTTGGTATTCGCCTGGATATCGCTTCGGCGACTTACCTTGGCTTATACGAGCACTTCTACGATGACAGTATTTTTACTGACGGTGGTGACAATATAAGTACCCATTACGTGGTGAGCGGCTTTGAGGTCGTGTTGCCAGAAGGGTATAGTTCGCTCCCATATGAGCAGCACAACGAGTATCAGTGGCTGTCGGAAGAAGAATTTAAGTCCAGCGAGCGTGTACATATTCATAGCCGCTGGTATCTGGATAAAGGAAAGGGTTTTCTATGATTCCTGTGATTATGGCCGGTGGTTCCGGTACTCGTCTTTGGCCGCTGTCTCGTACTGCGTTTCCTAAGCAGTTTTTGTCGTTGGGCTACGACGAGACCATGCTACAGCAGACGGTCTCTCGCTTGGAGGGTTTAAACACCTCTGCCACCATCATCATCACGAATGAAAACCACCGCTTTTTAGTGGCTGAGCAATTGCGTCAGATGGGGCAGAGCGCTTCTATTCTACTTGAACCTGTTGGCCGCAACACAGCGCCTGCGATTGCTTTGGCCGCGTTTCAGGCGTTAGGTGACAACAAGAATGACCCAGGTGAAGCTCCGATTCTTCTGATTCTGGCGGCAGATCATGTGATTAAAGACACCGCTGCATTTCAGGCCGCTGTTAATAAGCTGGAACCTGCAGTTCGTGAGGGTAAGTTCGGCACGCTGGGGATTGTGCCGACTGAACCTGCAACCGGGTACGGTTACATCAAAGCGGGTGCTGAAGCATCAGGCTTATTCACTGTAGAGCAGTTTGTTGAAAAGCCAGACGCAGAAACCGCTCAGTCTTATCTGGATGCCCAGTGCTACTACTGGAACAGTGGCATGTTTATGATTCGGGCTGATCGTTATCTTGAAGAGCTTAAGCGTCATCAGCCAGCGATGTACGCTGCGTGTGAAGCGGCGATGGCGAATACAGAGCAGGATTACGATTTTGTTCGTATTGATAAAGAGGCCTTTATTGCCTGCCCAGATGATTCTATTGATTACGCCCTGATGGAACCGTTAACGGCCGACTCAGCGAACTCTCAAGTGGTTGTTGCGCCGCTTGATGCGGGTTGGAGTGATGTGGGTAGCTGGTCTGCACTGTGGGATATCGCCGATAAGTGTGAAGACGGCAACTCGGTGCTGCACGCTGGCAAGGGCGAAGGTGAAACGATTTTGAAAGATACCCGCAACTCGCTGATCAGTACGTCAGATCGTTTGGTGAGTACGCTGGGTGTTGATGATCTCGTTATTGTTGATACTAAAGACGCCTTGCTGGTTGCTCACCGCGATAAGGTTCAGGACGTCAAGAAGATTGTGGCTCAGATCAAAGAGCAGGGCGGTGGCCAGCATGAGTTCCATCGTGAGGTGTATCGTCCTTGGGGCCGTTACGACAGCATTGATAACGGTGAGCGCTATCAGGTTAAGCGTATTACCGTGAAGCCTGGGGCTAAGTTGTCGGTCCAGATGCATCACCACCGAGCGGAGCATTGGATTGTTGTCTCTGGTACGGCGAGCGTGACCAATGGTGATAAGACCTTCCTGGTGACTGAGAATGAGTCGACGTATATTCCGATTGGGCAAGTGCATTGCCTTGAGAACCCGGGGAAAGTGGATCTTGAGATGATTGAGGTTCAGTCGGGGTCGTACCTGGGTGAAGATGATATCGTTCGCTTTAAGGATGTTTACGGCCGGGCGTGATTGATGCTTTGGCTCGGATGGCTATCGCGAATAGCCTTCGGCTGATTCGCTCCCACAAGGGGTTACAGGCTGATTTGCTTCTACAGAGGGTGGCCTGGTTTGTGGGAGCTATTCAGCCAGTTTGCCTGGCTAATAGCGATTGGGGTGTTGCCGGTAGAGGTATCGCGAATAGCCTTCGGCTGATTCGCTCCCACAAAGATCGAGTGATGCGCGAATTTATCGCTCAAGCTTCGCGTTGAGCTCCTACAAAGATCGTGTCATTCCCTTGTAGGAGCTATTCA
>CEQW01061048.1_pt1 | contig 14730 bp, 14 predicted proteins | sample 530891 | NCBI WGS metagenome assembly CEQW01 (sample SAMEA2621066, study PRJEB7988) | marine metagenome | biome: marine biome (ENVO:00000447); feature: surface water layer (ENVO:00002042); material: "saline water (ENVO:00002010), including plankton (ENVO:xxxxxxxx)" | depth 5 m
CGAATCGGGGAGGTAGGATTTGCACATGTCCTCAAGCAGTTTTTCGGCCACGTCGCCTCGAATGTTTGGCTTGAGCAACACGTCCCTCAAATCACGACTAAAGTCGATGACTTCTCTGCGACCCTCGGTCGATTTGGTGATTTCGAGGCGAACATCGGTGAGCACTTGATTCATGTCTTTGTACTCGTCTTGCATTTTCTGGTAGGTGTCGGTCACCTTTTGATTGGAATCAAACATCGGTGCGAGTTGGTTGCCTTCCCGTGTACGATAGAGAACCACCACGATCAACAGAACAAGGGCGCCAAGGGTTGCGAGTTCAAGGGCATCTGCCATGGGACATAACCAGCAGGGTGCGATTTAATCCTTGGGGAGTGAAGTGGGTCTACACGTTCCTGAGCCCTTCGATTATTTTCTCCATCTTCGAAGTACGGATGTCGACCGCACCTCTCCGGATGCTTCGCAGCAAGGGATTCTATCTTTTAGGATTGGAATCAAGACGGCTTATTGTGAGGCGTTTGGAACGGCTATGGGATGGCCAAATGGTACTTCTTTCGCAACGAACCTATCAAGCTCTGTCATCGTTCTCATTACAAAGGTTCGTAAGTGGGTTTGATTTACCGCCAATTGGGTGAGGCGTGCGTGAGCGATACGCTGGTCGATTTGAAGAGGTTGCAGGAGGCAAAGCCACCGGTGGGCGAGGCCAAAAAAGGCTCCCCTACCAACACCCCTGTTTCGCTCGCAGCGCTCAAGTTCACTTCGGACAACATCGACCTTGCAAAAGAGTTGACAACCGAAGGCATTTCAGAAGATGAGCGGTTCGACTACGTCCAAAAATTAAGCACCTTTGTCGGCGCTGAGGTCTTCGAGTTTTCCACGTGCAACAGGGTGCTTTACGTCGCTTTTGATCTCGGGCCCGAGGCACTGAGCGCAAAGATTTCTGAGTTTAACGGAACTGGCCCCATTCCCTTTGAGTTGTTCGAAGGGACCAAGGCTTGGCGGCATTTGGTCAAAATTTGCAGCGGCTTGGATTCGTTCATGTTGGGTGAACTACAGGTGATGGCTCAGTTTAGGAAATCGGTAAATTTCCATCGAGACAGGGAACTCATCAACCACTACAACTCCGCTTTCTTTGAACACGTGATTGCCGCTAACCGTTCAATACGAAAACAGATGGGATTTACTCAAACCACCAAATCAATGCTTAGCCTCGCGACCGCCGCCCTCAACAGCATCTTAGCCGGTAAAGGAAAACTCAAGACGGCCGTTCTAGGATTTGGAGAAATGGGCAGCAAAGCCGTTGAATCACTGCTTGACGCCCAACAAACCGATGTCTTGATCGTCTCTCGCAATCCTGTCGGTGCGGCTGAAAGAAACCCGGAACTGTCATCAAAATGCACCCTCATCTCCTACGAAGAATGGACCAACTCTCCCCGACCGCTTGATTTGGTCATCTCAACGATTCGTAACGCTGATGCAACCTACCATGCTGGGCACCCAGTTCCGTCCACCGGCAAGGCCACGCTGATGGATTTCTCATGGCCTCCCTCGATACATGTCTCCGGTGTGGCTAACGATCAGGTGCTCATGGGGATGGAAAACTGGATCAAAGTCTCGCACAAAATCGGAAAGGAATGGAATTACCAAGCCACACTCCATCGCAGTGAATTGATGATCAACACCGTTCAAGAGCAGTTCATGGAGGCATTGTCCAACAAGACCAAGGCTCAATTCAGGGCGCTCATCTACACCACAATGGATGAACTCGCCCAGTCGTGGGAGGACCTCCCTCAGGCGACCGAAAACGATGTACCTCAACTCCGTGCTTTTGGAAGGGAAATCGCCACGTGGATTTGCCACCAGCCTGCCGAGTTCCACCTCTCCGAATTGTCCAGGTTTGTTGCCAACACCCCACGTGAACTCAGCCAAGCCATCATTGCTCATGTCGACCATGAGGTCAAACGCTCTGTTCTTGTTCTCAACGAGAAAAGCATGGCCTCTGGGGGGACTTCATGACCATCCGTATCGGTACTCGCGCCTCAAACTTAGCGATGTGGCAGGCAAGGACCGTACAGGACGCCCTCATCAACGCGGGTCATGCTGCTGAAGTGGTTCCTTTCACCTCGATGGGTGACCGCAGTCTCGGCGGCCAGCTCTCCTCTTCAGTTGGACAGTTTATCCATGCCATTGATGACCGATTGGTCTCGGATGAAGTGGACATTGCCGTCCATTCAAGCAAGGACGTGCCCGTTGATGTTGATGCGAACATCACCAGCCTCGCCTACCTTGAGCGCGGGTGCACCAACGACCTGATTTTGCTACGAAAAACACCTGATGTTCCTTCCCTTGATGAGGTGCTCGGCAACGAGGTGTCCACTCCACTTGCGTCCATTCTTGACCACTTTTCAGAGGGGGCAACCTTCGGTACCGTTTCCGGGCGGCGTCAATCCTTCCTGCTGAGTCAGCGACCCGACCTCATTCCATTGGCGGTTCGAGGCCACGTTGAAACTCGAATCAGTCGTTTGATCGATGGACGGGTTGATGCCATTGTTCTCGCTGAGGTCGGTCTGGCCCGTCTCAACGGCACCGGCGCCTTGGATGGGATGAAAGAAGGGCTCTCTGCGTTCCGAATCGCCAAAGAAGACTGGCCCACTGCTCCCGGGCAAGGGGCCATCGCCGTTCACTGTTTGACGGACCGGTTTGAGCAGATGGGTGAGCTACGGTCGGTCTTGAACCATCCAGCAACGGAAGCCGATGTACTCGGCGAGCGACGTCTTCTGAAAGAAGCGGGCGGTGGTTGCCTCTACCCCGCAGGCATCGGCGTCGAAGGAGGACGCGTTCACGTCCAAATTTCACCGGAGAATTGGCGTGAAATCTTTTGCCAAGGCAGTGCTTTCTCCATGTTTTCCTATTCCGGCAACCTGCATGAGCTCGACCTCAAACTCCCCACTCAATCCTTGAAAACCGTCCAGCTTAGAACCGGGCAACCTCGCTACATTTCAACCCTCAATTCCGACCGAATTTCACTGGTGCTTTCCAGCCATGGCATCGACATGGAAAACGTCCCGGTGGTTGATCTCTCACCAAAATTTGATCAGTGGCCACAGGATTTCTTGCGCGATTACAACCGCAAGCGCGACTGGCCGTACTTGGTGCTCACGTCGCCTTTTGCCGCCAAGTGCGCCGTGCAAGCCGCTGCGTCCAATCCTGACATTGGACGGATTCCTTGGGTGGCCATCGGCGAGGGCACGGCGAGGGCTTGTTTCAGGCTCGGCGTCACGGTTGCCGTCTGTGCAAAAGCACGCAATGCTCATCAGCTAGCGACCTACATCACCGAGAATTTCCCTCGTTCAACCACCTTTTTCCTCCCGAGGTCCAGCCTCGCCTCGCCTGCCTTTGAGGAGTCTTTGCAGGCGGCTGCCTTCTCGGTGAAGGCATGGATTGGCTACGAAAACGCTCCAAAAGAGCTGGCTCCGGTTGAGGTGAGTGGTGAGGATGTGCTTGTCCTTTCTTCCGCCTCATCGGCCATTTCTTGGGCCAAAAATGGACTGAAAGTCCCGCGCGACATTCTTTGTATGGGGGACAATGCCCGAGCAACCATCCAATCACTCGACCATTTCGACGGTTGCCAAGTTTCGGTGCTCAAAGGCCCGACATCGGACGCACTCGTGGAATGGTGGAATGGCAACAGGAAGGAACCCCGATGAACATCCGACCTCGCATCAACCGTTGGACGGCCGCACGTCGTCAATTGCTGTTCAGCGATGGCATGCTCGATTCCCTTGTTCAGCCCCACTTCGTGGTCGAGGGTGAAGGCGTTGATGACCCCATCCACGGGATGCCTGGTATCCATCAACAATCCGTGGATGTGCTCCTTAAGACGATTGAGGAAGACGCCGCCCATGGGCTTCGAGCCGTGATGTTGTTTGGTGTAGTCCATGCCGAAGCCAAAGACGCCGAAGCAAGCGAAGCCCACAATGCGGGTTCTCACCTTCACCGAGCCATCACCGAAATTAAAGCGTCCTTTGGCGATAGCATCGTGGTCATGACCGATGTTTGCTTGTGCACGGCCACCGACCATGGCCATTGTGGACTGGTTCATGAGGGCGAGGTGGTCAACGATGCGTCGGTTGACGTGCTGTGCAAAATCGCTGTCTCTCACGCTTTGGCTGGCGCCGATTATGTATGCGCCTCGGACATGATGGACGGGCGGGTTTCGGCCATTCGTTCCTCGTTGGAAGCCGCGGGAGCCACCAGCACCGGCTTGCTCTCGTATTCGGTAAAGTACGCCTCGTCGTTCTATGGCCCGTTCCGTCATGCCGCTCAGTCCAGTCCGGAGTTTGGCGACCGAGCCACCCACCAAATGGACACGCGTTCGGGCTATGAAGAAGCGATCCTCGAAGCCAACCTTGACGAATCCGAGGGCGCCGACATCATCATGGTGAAACCCGGTCTTCCTTACCTTGACGTGGTTCGAAAAATCGCCGACACGGTGGTTCGGCCTGTCGCTGTTTACAACGTCAGCGGCGAATACGCCATGGTCATGAACACACGCACCGATGACGACAACCATCGCGCCATGGTCCTTGAGGTTCTGACAGCGTTCAAAAGAGCCGGCGCTAGCGTCATCGTCACCTACCACGCTCGAGAGGCGGCGAGGAAGAAATGGATTGCGTGAGGGGACACCATGGACCGTACCAAATCCGACCAGTTGCACACCGAGGCCTTGTCACATTTGGTCGGGGGTGTGAATTCACCGGTTCGGGCGTTCAAATCCGTTCACGGAAACCCGATTTATTTTGAAAAAGCATCTGGAGCCCATGTCACCGACGTCGACGGAAACGTTCTGGTCGACTTTGTGCAATCATGGGGCCCACTCATCCACGGGCATTCCCATCCAGAAATCATTGAGGCCGTGCATGAAAAGATGCTCAATGGGACCTCGTTTGGCGCCCCTCACCTCGGTGAGATTGAACTGGCCAAGCGGGTCAAACAACGCTTCCCTCACATGGACAAAGTTCGCTTTGTGTCGTCTGGGACAGAGGCGGTCATGAGCGCCGTTCGCCTGGCCCGAGGCTACACAGGGCGCGACATGTTGGTCAAATTTGAGGGATGTTATCACGGGCATGTGGACTCACTGATGGTCTCTTCAGGAAGCGGTTTGGCCACGTTTGGTATCGCCAGCAGCCCGGGGATTCCACACGACACCGTCGCCACGACCCTCATTTGCCCGCTCGATGATTTGGAAGCCGTGGAATACCTGTTCAACGAACACGGCAGCGAAATTGCAGCGGTTGTTATCGAACCCCTACCGGCCAACAACGGGCTGTTGGTTCAACGGCCAGAATTCCTTCACGGTCTTCGCACGCTGTGCGACCAACACGGTGCCCTGCTCATCTTCGATGAAGTCATCAGTGGGTTCCGTTTCCAAGAGGGCAGTTATGGCGACCTCTGTGGCGTGACCCCCGATTTAACCGCCCTTGGCAAAGTGATCGGTGGTGGTCTGCCCGTGGGCGCTTACGGCGCTCGAAGTGAAATCATGGAACAACTCTCACCGCTTGGTCCAGTGTACCAAGCCGGAACACTTTCTGGAAACCCTCTCGCCATGGCCGCCGGAGCGAAGACCCTCGACCTGCTTTCCAAGGAAGCCTATCAGCACATGGACCGCCTCGGTGCGTTGCTTGAGGAGCGGCTTAGTGCCGTCTTTGAGAAGCACGGCCACCCGATGCGCATGGTGCGGCGAGAGAGTTTGTTCTGGCTCTCTCCCGGGGACGGAACACCGGCGGTTCGGGCTGACCAGATTCCAAAAGACGCTGCCACCCTCTACGCTGACGTCCACCGTGCGCTGTTGGACCGTGGCTACATGTTGGCGCCCTCGGCGTACGAGATTGGCTTCATTTCAACCTCGCACGATGAGAGCCATATTCTGGGAATGGTTGAAGCCATGGACGACGCCCTATCCACATTGGAGTGGTGAGGATGAACGGCAAAGAACGCATCGTGGCGGCGCTGCACCGTCAACCCGTTGACCGCACCCCGGTCTGGTTCATGCGGCAAGCTGGGCGGCACCTCCCTGAATACCGCAAACTGGCGGCCGAGCATTCCTTTTGGGAACGCTGTCAAGACCTCGACTTGTGCACGAACATCACGATGCAACCCATTCAACGCTACGGTATGCTCGATGCCGCTATCGTGTTCAGCGATATTCTCACACCGCTTCCCGCCTTTGGCTACGACGTCGAGTACGGCGGCGGCATTCGCATCGACCCGTTCACCTTTGACGAAGTGGACGATTGGACGACCTTCTCAGCAAGGAAACACGCACCGTGGGCGGCGGATGCGCTCAGAGCCATCGGCGAGGACAACAACGACATCGCCCGTCTTGGCTTTGCCGGATGCCCGTGGACCACCTCCCTCTACCTTCTTGCGGGGGGAACGGGCGACAAGGAATTCCATAACACGCGGGCCAAGGTCTTCTCCGACCTTGAATCGTCTCAGCGCGTTCTCTTTCGAATGGCTGACGCTGTTGGCGACCTTCTCGCTGACCAAGTGAACCACGGCGGGGCCGATGCCGTGCAGTTGTTTGACACGTGGGCCGGCTTGCTCTCAGTGGAGGATTACCAGGCGGTTGCCCTCCCCGCAACGCAACGGGCCATCGAGGTTTTCCGAGAAAAAGCTGAACGTCGTGTACCGCTGATTCACTACGCCAAAGGAAGCGGCCATCTTCACGGCCTCATTCGCTCATTGGACATCGATGCGGTCTCGCTTGATTGGCGCGATGATTTGAGGGCCAACCGAGAAGCCCACGGTGAGCAATTTGCTTTCCAAGGCAACCTTGACCCGTCCCGAATGCACGGTTCGCCCGAGGCAGCAAAGATGGCAGCGCAGCGCGTGTTGGATGAGGCAGGAAACGCCCCTGGGCACGTGTTCAACCTCGGTCATGGGTTTGCGCCCGGGGCCCAAATCGACTGCGTTGAGGCCGTGTTGCGATTGATCACGGGTGACTCGGCATGAGGCAAACCATGGTGGACATGGTCCATCGCCTCCAAGATACCATTTGTGAAGCCGTTCAAGCGGTCGACGGAGTCACGTTTCGAGAAGACGTGTGGACCCGTGAGGAAGGTGGCGGAGGCCGAAGCCGAGTCTTCTCAGGCGGGGCTTTGTTTGAGAAAGCAGGCGTCAACGTGAGCGTCGTCCAAGGCACGCTGAGTCCGGAAGCCGCTGCTAAAATGGGCGGCGGTCACGACCTCGAGGGTGACGATTTGGAGTTCTTTGCCACAGGACTGAGTTTGGTCTTCCACCCTCACAACCCCATGGCGCCAACGGTCCACGCCAACTACCGCTACTTTGAGCGAGGTGAGGGCGCGGTTGAGGGAAGTTGGTGGTTCGGTGGCGGGGCAGATTTGACTCCCTCCTACCTCTTTGAGGAAGATGCTGTCCACTTTCATCGGGTTCACCAAGAAGCGTGTGACCGGCACGAAGTTGCTGATTATGGCGCCTTCAAGCAGTGGTGTGATACCTACTTCCACATCAAGCACCGAGGCGAACGTCGCGGCGTGGGTGGCATTTTCTTTGACGACCTTCGGGCGATCAGCAAGGAAGCCTGTTTTGCGTTTGTCGAGGACAGCGCCTCGAATTTCCTTGAGGCCTACATGCCCATTCTCGAACGGCGAAAGGGCATGGAATACACTCCCGAGCAGAAGCTCTGGCAGCAGGTGCGCCGAGGCCGATACGTTGAGTTCAACCTTGTCTACGACCGTGGAACGAAGTTTGGCCTCACCACCAATGGGCGAATTGAAAGCATCCTGATGTCGCTCCCGCTCACGGCTCGTTGGGAGTACGGTCATGAGGTCGAACCCGAAACCCCAGAGGCCGCTTTGCTAGAAGTGCTGCGTGAACCGGTGGATTGGCTCAACAGGTGATGGCGTGTTCTCCGAGGATGACTGGACCCGGTACGGCGACGAACTCCGCCGTCCGCTCATGGTCGCCGACGGCCTGGCCAACGCCGGCAGGGTTTCGGTGGTGGGCGCTGGGCTCTCCGGCCTTTGCGTCGCTTACCGCTTAGCGATGAAGCGCCCCGATGTTCACGTCGAACTTTTTGAGAAAAGCGACCGGTGCGGCGGGACGATTGAAACTTGGAACCAAGGAGAATGGGTGTGCGATGTGGCCGTGAACGCCACACGGGCCCACCCAGCCTTCTGGCGATTGATTGACGACCTCGGCCTACAAGCTCAGTTCAAACCGTCCAACCCAGCCGCTTCAACCCGTTGGATTCACACGGGAGGCCGGAGCCGAAAACTCTCGCCTTGGTCGGTGCTCCGGCAAGGGCCCTTCAAGCTCATGCGAGGCGTACGCTCTTCCCGTCAGGGCAAGAAGTCGGTCGCTGAAGCCATGCCGATTCCAAACGTAGCGGACGCGATGACGCTTGGCATTGTGAACGATGTGTCTCGCAACGTTGATGCTGATTTTTTGATGCCATCCATGACTCGATTCGGCGATGAACCCCCCATCAAGTGGTCAAAAGTGAAGCGCAAGATGGGTTCCACCTACCCTTTGTTCACGCCTGAAAAAGGAACCACGGCCTCGTTGAGTGGCGGGATGCAAACGTTGGTGGATGCTTTGGTGAGCGCCCTCGAAACCCTCGAGAACGTCCACTTTTCCTTTGGCGCCGACCTCACCACGCCCGAAGCCTTGGCTGAGGAGCAAAACCAACCGCTCTCCTCCATTGTGTGGTGTGCCCCACTCCGCCGAAAGACAACTGAATTCACCCACCTCAACGTTTACGCCGTGGGGTATACGGAGGCCGATTCACGCTCGGTCCCGGTTGGGTATGGAACACTGATTCCTGACGCCCACGCTCCCATCAGCGGCGTTTTGCATGAAAGCGATGTTCATGCTTCGCCAAGAGCGCCTGAAGGGCATCGCCTCTTCCGATTGATGTCTCCTGCGGCTCGTGGAGCGACCGATGAAGACGTCAAGCGCTCGTTGCAGACCTACCTTTGCGAGGCCAAACCCGTTCTCTTTGAGAAGATCGGTGAGCGTCGGATTCCGTCTTATCCTCCTGGATACATGGCTTCCTTGGAGGTTTCAAACCCGGAATTTAGCCGGGCCGGCTGGTTCTACAGTGGAGTGTCCATCACCCACGTAGTGGCTGAGGCTGAACGCATCGCCGATGCGTTCTAGGCCACAATGGCGTCGAACTCTTTGCGAATCAGTTGTTCAAGCCCCTTTATCCACTGCTCATCATCGTTGAGGCAGTTGATGACCTTCAGTTCCTTTCCACCGTGTTCCATGAATTCTTCACGGATTCCAATGTCAAGTTCTTCCAGCGTTTCAAGCCCGTCAGCGAGGAAGGCCGGGGCCACGATGGCCATCTTTTCGATGCCTTTGTTCACGAGGGCTTCAACCATGTTGGTGGTGGAGGGTTCAAGCCATTTCACCGGGCCGATTCGGCTTTGATAACTCAAGGACCATTGCTCTGGCTTCAAGCCCAAGCGGTCAACGACAGCAATGGTCGTTTCGTAGCAGTGGCGGCCGTAGCAGAGGCTGTTGGCTTCGCATTTGATGGTGCAACACTCACCGACGCTTTGGCAATGCTTCTTGGATGAATCGATTCGCTTGACGTGAGACACGGGCAGGCCGTGGTAGGAAAACAACAGGTGGGTGTCGTCCGAGAGGTGGGGGCGTATGGACTCAGCAAGCGGGCCGATGAATTCCTCAGCGGTTTCAAAATGGCCCATTTCGAGGAGCGTGGGTGACCATCCGAGGCTTGCGAGTTGCTTGTGGGCGTGCTTGAGCGAGGATTCGGTGGTCGCTTGGGCATAATGAGGGAACATCGGCAGCAGGAGCAATTCTTCAACGCCTCTGTTTCGAAGTCGTTCAAGCCCATCTCGAATGCTCGGGTTGCCGTAGCGCATGGCGAACTCGAAGTCGATCTCATCGTTGAGTTCGGTGAGGTTGTCGGTCACGCGCTTGGAGTAGACGCGGAGCGGCGAGCCTTCGTTCATCCAGATTTTTTGGTAGAGGGGAGCGATTTTCTTCGGTCGTGTTCGCAAAATAATGCCGCGAACGAGCAGATGACGCAATGGAGCGGGGATGTCGATGACGTCGGGGTCCAGCAAGAACTCCCTCAGGTAAGTCTTGACCGAGGAGATGGTCGGTTCATCGGGAGTTCCGACGTTCATCAATAGGACGCCTTTCTTTCCCATGGCTTTTGGTCACACCAGTCGCACTTAACCATTTGTTCATGGGTATCAAGAGCGGACATCGCCCGGGCTTCAGGGAACTTCAGGAGAGGACAGGAAGGTGCTTGACCGGTGGAGCGATGCCGAGGTCTTCGGGAAAGAACATCATGGGTTCCGGAATGGGGATCGGTGTGATTTCCGTCCCCACCAAGGCGACACGGCTGGGGCGTGAATCCGAGAGGACCTTTCGGGCGGTGAGGGGGGCAATCTTGTTGGAGAAATCCATGATGTCGTCGTGGGTTGGCATGTTTTCCATGGCCAAGTTCTCTCGGCTGTGTCCGACATAGACGTAGCCCTTGTTTTCGATGAAATCGGGGTCAGCACGGTTGTCCAACGCTGCGAATTCCTTGATGTGAGCATCGCTCATGTTCACGCCCTTCATCAGCGTGTGCCGGCACACGATTCGGGTGTCGAGTGAGGGCATCAAGTCGATGGTTTTCTCAAATTGGTCCCATGCTCCACTGTTCCACTTCGGGCGACAGACTTGGTCGAACACCTGCTTGTTGGGCGCGTCCACGGACACGTAAAGTTGGGTTGGGAGCGTATCGAGTTTCTCGAGCACTTTGGGCAGGGTGCCGTTGGTCACCAGCATGGTGGTCATGCCGTGCTTGTGGCACAATTCCATGTATTCACTCAGGCGGGTGTAGAGTGTCGGTTCCCCGTTGAGTGAAATGGCGACGTGCTTTGGATTCTGGGCGTCCAACCACTTTTCTCGTGGCACCTTGGGGTTCCCACCAAAGCCAGAGAGGAGTCGGCGCTGGGCGCGTACGGATTCGTAGAGCAAATCAATTGGGTCTTGGTCGGTCAATTCCAACGTGTCCATGTGCGGTTCACGCCAGCAGTAGGTGCAGGCCAAGTTGCACTGGTCAACGACCGGAGACATTTGCATGCAGTTGTGGCTCTCAACGCCGTAGAATTTGCCTTTGTAGCACTGGCGGTCTCGAAGGAGCGATTCCTTTGTCCAGTGGCACGTTTTCACGCCACCGTGTTCGCCCACAATGTGGTAGCGTTGCTTTTGCAATTTGGCTTTCAGCTGGGGGTCCATTCCTGCCATTGGGCTCACTCCTGGAGCCACGGTCCACGGTCGGCTGGGCCGGTTGGGGGTGGCTCGGATGGCGAAGCGTCCGCCTTGCACGATATGAAAGACTCGCTGTTCCCCAACGCTGGTAGCCGCCTGTTTCCGTTGACCAAAGGCACCGAGGAAAGGCGTCTGTTTTTGATGTAGTAAAAAACACTTAATTTATTATTAACACCCTTGTGTTGGCAATTTTACCAGTGATTCATATAGGTCCGGCGACACATAATTACATGAAAGAAGCAAACCTTTCAGGAGATAAACATGGACCACGAACTTGAGACCTACACTGAGCAAGCTGTATCGAATTTCACCTACCGCAGCGGGGTGTTTGGGCGGTCTTTTTGGAACCGATGGATGTCAGCTGTTGCCTTCTACCGTGCAGGTGTTGATCGACGCGGTGCCATCCAATCCAGGAGGTCGATTTGAATGGACGCTTATCTTGAACGCTACGTCGATGCCACGATGGACGCACAAGTGACCCGCAACGGCATTTTCGCTCGCCGACGCCTGTCCGACCGCTTTCGTGGTTGGTTCGGCATGAAGTGAAGCCATCCTTTACAAGTCACAGGCGGGCACGGTCCACCGATGAGCGAACGCTGGTCGTGGGTTCCCCATCTCTGGGGCTTGTTGACGCCTCTGATTACGGCGGCCTGCCTGCTTGCTGGTGGCCAGTGGATGGTTTTACCACTCGTCCTGTTTCTCGGCGTCTACCCACTGATCGAAGTGGCGTTGGGACAATCGGACAAGACCGAACCACTCCAAGAAGGTCGGGCTCACAACGTCATCGTTCACCTCCACGCTGTACTCGTGCCGTTGATGGTATGTGTTCTGTTGTGGCGAGTTAGCGTTGACGGCTGGACCCTGATGGTTGGATTGGGAGCTGCCTCTGCCGGCCTAAGCAACGGCGCCTCTGGCATTGTGGCTGCACATGAGTTGGGCCATCGGCGGCCACGCTCGAAGAGTTGGTGGACGGCCCGCTTGTCCCTGTTTTCTGTCTTGTATTTGCATTTCACCACCGAGCACAACCACACGCATCATCGGCATTGGGCTCGGGACGTTGACCCTACCTCCTCGCCATGGGGTCGCAGCGTGTACTACCATGTCCTCCAGACCGTCCCGCGTCAAGTGAAAGGTGCGTTCCGTGCTCGTCCGGTTGACACACGTCGTGCCTTGTCGGTCGAAGCCCTCCTCCTCGCAGGTTTGGCGTTGGCCGGATGGCCTTTTCTCGTAGCCTATCTTGCCCAAGCGGCGGTGGCGATTTACCTGCTTGAATTTGTCAATTATTTGCAGCACCACGGCCTACGACGAGGTGATGATGAACGACCCAACGCCACCCACGCATGGGAAAGCCGCCACCGTTTGTCCCGTTGGACGCTGATGGAATTGCCCCTTCACCCCTCGCACCACCTCAAAGCCAGCACACCTTACCAGCGGCTCGAAGTCCGCGATGAAGCACCACAACTTCCGTTGGGCTACTACGGAATGTTCTGGGTGGCGCTGATTCCACCCTTGTTCGGGCGCCTGTTGCGCAAGCAGGCGAAAATCGCAGGCCTGCCCGCTTGAAGCATCAAACTTCATCGTCAGCAGCGTTGATTTCGCCCCAGAAACCCCCTCCTCCCGAAGCCGATGGTGCAGGGGCTTCTTCCTTGGAGGCCATTGTTTGTTCTTCTGGGGCGCTCGTGCCGTGAATTTGCTCCAACAATTCTTCCTCACTGATGTATTGAGGGCTAAGATCGACCCCAGCTTTGTTCTGTAGATTCACTGGCTGGACATAGGTCTGAAGCCCCTGGCCCGTGATGCCAGCAACCAAGCTTTTGAGTCCCAAAAAGAGGATGACGCTACCAACAAGGATAAACAGGCCTAAGAAGGCGATGGCACCGAACATCTCACCGATGTTGTGGCCCTCCTGCAGGGTCATGATCAGTCCCCACAGTGGGAAACCGGCAAAAATACCACCGAAAGCGGTCATGAAGACGCCTACCCCGAGCGCTAATCCGCGGGCGACCTCTTGCGGGATGAGTTCTTCGTCCTCAGCTGGTGTTGTCGCTTGGACAATGGCTCTTCTTTCCATGGTCAATGGCAAGCGAGGGGGTGTAAGAAATGTTTGATGAAAACGAAGGTCAATGGGTTTTCCAAACATCAGTTGATATACCACTTGACGATGTTGTGATATGAAAGGTGCCGAGATGTTATCAGTCAATGGACTCACCAAGGCATTCGGTTCCGGCTCCAACAAACTTCAGGTCCTCAAGGGCGTGGACATGAACATTGAGCAGGGTGAAATGGTCGCCCTCATGGGCCCCTCTGGCTCGGGAAAATCCACGCTGCTCAACATCATCGGTGGTCTTCTTGCAGGCGACGACGGAAGCATCACCCTCGGGAAGCGAAGCTACGGGCTCAAGGGGCCTTCGAGCGTCGTCGATGTCCGTCGAGAACTGGTCGGGTGGATTTTCCAAGACTTCCATCTGCTCGATAACCTGACCGCTATTGACAACGTTGCCATGGCCCTCGAACTCTCCGGCATGTCGTCGGGCGAAGCCGAAGCGGCGGCTCGCAACGCCCTTGAAAAAGTGGGTCTCGGCGACCGCATGCACTTCATTCCCGACCAGCTTTCAGGTGGTCAACAACAACGCGTGGCCATCGCCCGGGCCATCGCTGGAAACCGCCCCGTCCTCCTTGCCGACGAACCCACAGGCAACCTTGACATCGCCAGTGGAAAAGAAGTGATGGCGCTGTTCAAGGAACTCTGCCACGACGAAGAAAACCCGATTTCCATCTTGATGGTCACCCACGACCCTGACTTGGCCTCCAACGCCGACCGCATGCTGTTGCTCAACGATGGCCGCACCGAAGCCTCGGACATCCGCTCTGCTTGGGGCCTTGATGAAGACGAAGGAGGCGAGGAAGAATGAGTGAACGCCAAGACGGTTTGAAAGAGACCGACTTCACGATTGGACGCTCGCGCATGAACCGTGCAATGCATCGGGTTTCAGAACTCCCAAGTCGCCTCCGCTTGGCTGGTCAAGGAGCCTGGCGCGGGAAGGAGCGTGGACTGGCGGTTATTGCCGGTGTGTTCCTTGCTTCACTCGTCATCACGACCGTGTTGGCTTACGGTGTAGGTCTGTCGCAGTTGTTCTTTGAAGAATCGCTCAAATCAGAACCCATTGATGCCAAAATCGAGTACGCACGAACACCGGTTGAGAATGCAAGCGGTTGGTCCAACAACACCACCACGATGGTCGAGGTGTGCGATGAATTGCGCAATGAATTCTCGCAGTTCAACGATTGCACTCTTGTTTTGGGACGTCAAGGCATTCACAGTGGAGGGCTGTTCAATTTCGACTTCGTCGTCGCTCAACCGTTGGAAATGAGAGCGATCACCGACGACGCCAATCCGTTGTGGTCCAACGT
>CEQW01020895.1_pt1 | contig 14394 bp, 10 predicted proteins | sample 530891 | NCBI WGS metagenome assembly CEQW01 (sample SAMEA2621066, study PRJEB7988) | marine metagenome | biome: marine biome (ENVO:00000447); feature: surface water layer (ENVO:00002042); material: "saline water (ENVO:00002010), including plankton (ENVO:xxxxxxxx)" | depth 5 m
GAAGTTAATCTCCGCTCCATCTGTCAAGCCATCATCGTCAGTATCGCTGTCAAGAGGATTCGTACTGAAGATGGTTATTTCCTCCAGGTCACCTATTCCATCTAAGTCTGAATCAGATGATAGCGGATTGGTACCGTAATTCATTACTTCCTCATAATCGTTAAGACCATCATTATCTGTGTCTGGGTCATAGGGGTCAGTCCCCCATATCTCAGTCTCATTGACATCCTCTAGGCCATCGTCATCATGATCAAGATCCGCATCAGTTCCATGGAGTACCATCGACCAATGATTCAATGTCCCACTTGTGCCAGATTCAACATCTCTGACTTTCAATTGCCAGTTTCCTATGGATGACTCGTCCCAATGATGAACGGTATTGAATGTCCAGTTATCATAGTCATTGCCGTTGTCACTCCTCTCTTCAGCTAGCCATGACTCCTTCCCAGAGGGGGAGATGAGTACTATCTCTAGATCTCCTCGATTATTATGAGAGATATCTACAACCACGTCAATACTTTCTATTGTCATATCCATTGTTACGGAGGTGTTAAACTCACTCCACGACGAGTTCCCATCATCAATCTGGAAGTTCTCTACCATTGGACCGATACTGAGATTCACTTCTTCATCCACATTGGTCCATGATGAAGACATTGAGACAGCGGCTCCTGCATCAACTGCCCCAAACCCATACTTGTGAGAAACATCGTGCCCCGCCCCATTTACCTCCCAAGAAGAATCGCTTTGATCATTCATCCTTGCACTATTGACAAGGATATGCTGAACATCTCTCCAAGTTAGGTTCTGGTTAGCTTCTAGCATCAGTGCAATAACGCCAGAGGCTAGGGGAGTCGCACTGGACGTCCCTCCGAAGGTATCAGTGATATTACCAGAAGAATTGTACCCTCCAGAGCCGACGATATCCGTAGTAGTTATGCTCTCGCCATCACCATTGGAATGAGCAGCAACTAGGATATTTGCTCCGGGTTCAGCATAGTAAGATTGCTCCCCTAAGTGTGTTATTGCAGTTACTGCAATGGTAAATCTACTATTCGCGTAACCATCGTAGTTAGAGTCATCATCAGATGTAAGGCCATTTCCAGCCGCCCATGTGATTATATTTCCCAAACCATCTCTTCCTTGGTACACATCATTCTCAAAGGCGGCGGTCATCAATGGTCCAGGAGCGGCAAGCCTCCGCCCATCATCAGTAGGGCCCCATGAGTTAGAGTAGATATCCACGTAGTCATTCTCATAGGTTAAAGCTTGAGATTCTAAGTAGTCCGATGTCGAGCAGGAGATGAGATTAGATCCGGCAACACTGGCTCCGAATGCGGCTCCTGACACGTACAGAGAATTGTTTCCAGTGGCGGCGGCAACTCCTGCAGCCGCTGTTCCGTGACCATCGAAACTTAGAGGAGTTGGGTCCGAGTCGTCATTACACCAATCGTAAGATGCTGATTGATCATAGTTAGGAGAGATATCGGGGTGTGAGATATCAAGGCCATCGTCAACAATACTGATTACCACTCCAGACCCGTTGTAGGAGTTCCATGCTCCAGTGAGGTTAGCATCTTCACCCGAAACCCCACCAGTCTGGCCGTAGTTATCCAGATGCCATTGAGAGCTCAGCTCAGGATCGTTCGGGAGGTATCTTTCATGATGATTTCTTTCGAGTAAAGGTGAGAAAGACTCAATCTCACCAATCGTTAATGCCTCTGAAAGTCTTTCTATTGGCTTCACACCACCTTCTAACTCCCACACAAATGAACCTGGCAATATCTCAGTTTCCTTACTGGAAATAGGTTTTGAGTGAGTCATAGTGTGCTCAGAAATAGGTATGCTAGTGACTACTAACCACTCTCTAGAATGATGTAATTCTTCAGTCGAGTATGACTCCAAGTTACTAACCCTGTCAAATGCAAGCCTGACCGGTATGGAATAGCTTTCCAAGATTGAATCAGTTTGGAAGACATCCTTCTCTACAGTCTTATTTTCTGCGGATACGACGCCCGATAATGGCATCATGAGAATGATTAGCACCATCGTAATTGCATACCGCATGAATTGACTCGCCCAACTAAGACATATAGGCGTTCGTAATTGGTGTTAGCAACATAATTCATCCCTTATCATTGAATTTGGAGATTTCAGAATGGACTTCACTATCCGTCATTAGTCTTCTCTGGGACTTGGCGATCTCAAATAAGTACTCAATAATTTCATCGTCTACAGGATAATTATTCTGACGGAGCCACCATGTGATGTTAGACCTGCCACTCATGTGGCCTATACGGATAACCTGCTGTAATCCGTAATCTCCAGCTGGTACTCCTGAGTAGACCCTATCAGCAAGCCAGTGATTGCCCTTGTCCATGGCCTTAACAACCGCACTTGCATGCACCCCTGTTCCTGTTTCAAAGGCATCCTCTCCGAAAACTGGATAATTTCTCGGAAGGGCCACTCCGACATATTCGTGAGCCTTTTTCATATACTCACTCAGAGATGTCAGGTCATTGTTTATCACGCCCATTAGGCTAAGATTCACCAGGGTTTGATCTATTGGGGCATTGCCCGATCTCTCACCCACTCCCAAGGCAGTACCATGTATCACATCCGCTCCCGCCTCATAAGCAGCAAGATTATTCGCGACACCTAACCCCCTATCCTGGTGCCCATGCCAGTTTACTTCGATTTCTCTTCTTTTGAAGCCAGAGTCGGGTATGACCTCGTCTTGAATGAACCCTAGTAACTTCTTTACTCCATTTGGAGTAACATGTCCACATGTGTCGCATACACAAATCCTATCTGCTCCCAATTCCATAGCTCGAGTATAGACCTTCTTGATATCCTCGGGATTACTCCTAGTGGTATCTTCAGTAACAAACATTACCGGAATATCATTACTAACTGCGAAACTTACTGCTGACTCAGCAGTTGACATTATCCTCTCCATTGTCCATCCTTCTGCATACTGCCTAATCGGACTAGTTCCTAGGAACGCACTAGCTTGTATCTGAGTCTCATGTTTAGATTGCAGATCTACCAAGGGCTCGATATCGGATACTAAGGTCCTTACCGCACAACCAGGACGAAGTGAGTACCCTCTATCTCTGATGTGACTAAGCATTGAGTCTATGTGCCCTACATGTTGAGGGCCAGCACCTGGTAATCCTAGATCCACTTTCTGGATACCTAGCTTCTCCATGAAGTCGATAAGCTCTATTTTCTGTTCGATAGTAGGATTGATTGCACTAGGGCTTTGTAGCCCATCTCTGAGAGTCTCATCATCAAACCAAAGATCGTGTGGATGATTATTTGCCTCCCTAGTAATTTCATAATCGATAGCATTCCAGTCAAAGATTAGATCCTTCTCCTCCATCGCACCACCTCCTAATTACGCTCTGCAACTACCTACCAAGTGCTTGAATCCATCGGGAACATGAAGTCTATCATCCTCTGAGATTTCCCTTACTGTTAGCATTGCTCTCGAGACGGAAAATAATTCCAATGCATATCATGACTCCGATAAATGTGATTTGCAGATTCCAGCTAGAAGACACTAACAAAAGGAAGAACATAGCTAGGTAATAAAGAGAGAAAAAGAACGATCTTGCAGCTGTAGGCATCCTTCCTTTCTCATCTAATCCCTCGTGGATATCTATTCTCCATATCGTCGATGCATACCACCCGCTCAGGAGAAAGCAACTCCATCTTAGTACGTGAAATGATATGTCGTTATCATCAAGATGGCCATTGGCAATGGGGGCATACAAAGAGACTGCCATCAATGCGACCACATATATTTTCATTTCAAGCATAGTCCTAGATTTGCCTTTGACATTGGGCATCATCGGAACTCCAACTTCTCCATATTCTCTTGATTTGTATAGTGCTAAAGCCCAGAAGTGGGGGGGAGTCCACAAGAATATTACGAAGAACATCAGCCAAGGCATCATGCTCCCAATTTCAGTAACTGATTCTAACATTGACTGAAGTGAATCTGTTGATATGTTCAGAGATTTATCCGAAGCAGACCACCCTACTAGAGGGGGCGTCGAGCCTGCTATGCCACCAATCACAATATTCTGAGGGCTTGTTCTCTTCAACCATATACTGTATACAAAGACATAGAATAGTACACTAAAAAAGGCCCAAAAAGACGCAACTGAATTAGCCATAAAATATAGCCACAAAGTCCCTACCAGGGACATCATGATCCCAAATACAAGCGCAGAGAGAGGCTGTATTTCACCCGCAGGTATGGGCCTATCAGCAGTTCTTGCCATCAAGGGATCTATATCTCTGTCATACCACATGTTGATTGAATTTGCACCTCCAGCCGTGAGATAGCCCCCAACCAAAACTACTGAGATCGTTCTTGCAGTATTGCCAGATAACCCCCCTATCTCAAGCAGGTCATGAGCTATCACCGCGCAAATCCCAGTTATTTGCAGAAGGATGACCACGCCCGGCTTAGTTAGGGCGAAGTAACTGGCCAATCTTCCGTTCATCCTTTCACCTAGGGCCTGGCAATAATCTTGTGCCGTCCGGAGGAGGAAATAATGGTAACTCCCAACCAAGCGGTCGCCAAGATAGTAAATGATACCGTTGCAACCATTAAGTGCGCTAGAGATAGATATTCAGAAAAACTTCCAGAGTCCCATGAGAGGATGTATGACGCTCCGAGTAAACCGTTTCCAAAATAAGTCGCAGTAGAGGCCCATATCCAATTTCTCAGAACGACCCCGCTCTGGCCATGCTCACATTCGTTCCATATTTTGTAGGATGATACTGCCATCATCACACCTACAATTCCAACCAACCATCTGTGGACTATTTGTGATTGTAACTCCCAGTCATCTACATCATGAATTAATTGGCCATTACATAGTGGCCAAGATTCCAACATTCCACCGACCCCACAACCATAGTTGGCGCCGGGGGTAGTGGAAACATATACTCCCGAAAAAAGGGTGATTAGTGTCGAAAAAGAAAGAACTCCAATCCATTTCCTCCATTTCATACCAACTAACGGATCGAAGTTAACCCAATTAGGTAAATCTTCCTCATCTCTACGAATTTCTATCCATAGCCAAATAAGCGAGATCAGGAATGCCAGAGCTGAACCGAGATGGATTGCTACGCTCCAGTTTTCGTTATCGAATTTTACAGTCAGCCATCCAATGGCTCCCTGCCATAGGATAAGTGCTAATGTCAAAGAAGAAACTCCCCTGACTCTAGGTGAGTTCCAAATCTCCTTCCTAACCAGAAACCAATTTAGAATTACCAAGGGCCCTACAAACGCGCCAGCTAGTAACCTATGGAACCATTCAGTGAAAATCTGGAAAGATGTATACCGGTGTCCAGACCCCCTCGAATCTGCCTCATCTGGATTTTCATCCCACCATTCGCCTTGTTCCTCTTCTGAGATATCAAAACCAAAGGTTCCGAAGCATGTGGGCCAGTCTGGACACGATTCTCCAGCATCATAAATTCGGATCATTCCTCCCATGGCTATTACCATGATTGTCAAAACAATCAGAACCTCAGTAGCCCTCCTAGGACTTACTGGTATGAGCTTATTAGCCGCACGAGGTGCAATCAGATAATCACCTTTCGAGAATTCACTCTTCCTCAAGGTGGGGGTCCACATCTATAGGTATGCGTTCCTGCTCGTATTCAAGTGTGGCAATCTTCATCGGATCTAGGACAACTCTCTCTTTGGCTTCATCAACCCCGTAAAGTTGCACTAGCTCATCACTGAACTTTTCTCTAAGCTCGTCCTCTGTGACATACAAGGGGGCACCCATGCTAATCTGAAGCGCTCTAGCGCCTATTATTCGGGCCTTCTCAAATCTTGTATGATGTCTAACAGGCTTAACCATCGGGCGACCGACCCGCGACTCCCACATAAGGGCTGTGACTCTGATTACTAGCAGATAATTGGCATAAAGGCCTAATTAGAATCCACCAACATTGCTACTGCATTGCCTCCGCCTAGGCATATTGTAACGATCCCACTCTTATGTCCCCCTCTCTTCATAGCATTGACTAGAGTCATCAAACATCTAGTGCCTGTAGCTCCCAAAGGGTGACCGATGGAAATAGCCCCTCCATGAACATTGAACCGATCATCTGGAATCTGGAAATACTTCTTGATCGAGCACGAAGCCGAAGCAAAGGCCTCGTTGTGTTCGTACAAATCGACATCCCCTGCCCCTAGTCCATTCCTATGCAGCAACTCCTCGACGGCAGGAATCGGGGCCGACATGACTCTTCCTGGCTCGACCCCCGAGGTCGTGTAGTCAACAATTCTAGCTAAAATGGGTAAGCCCATCCTATTAGCCACAGGCTCAGACATCACTAAAACTGCTGATGCGCCATCGGAAATCTGACTGGCGTTACCTGCGGTAACTTGTCCTTCTTCGTCGAAAACAGGTTTTAGAGACTCCAAACTTCCCATATCTGCATCACGTCTTATCCCCTCGTCCTTTGCTAGATCCTTCATTACCAGACACTCTGACTCCAGCCATCCATTTTCCCATGCTTCGGAGCTCAATCGATGAGATCGTAGTGAGTATGAGTCCGACTCCCTTCTTGAAATTTCGAATTCTCTAGCACAGGTCTCACCTGTATTGCCCATAAGCTCTCCAGAGTATGAGTCGACGAGTCCGTCATGAGAGAGTATCGATACCAATGATTCGAAGGGCAAACTATCGCCTCTTCTCGCATTACGAACAAACCTAGGGGCATTTGTCATTGATTCCATTCCCCCAGCAACCACAATTTCGGAGATCCCTGCTCTGATTTCAGTCGCGGCAATCATCACGGCCTTCAGGCTGGATCCGCATACCTTGTTGATAGTGGTGCATGGAGTTGTGACCGGCAAACCTGCTCCCAATGCAACTTGTCTAGCTGGAGCCTGTCCGGAGCCCGCTTGGAGGACCTGGCCAATGTATACCTGATCTATCAAACCACTTTCAGCATCGATTCCGGTTCTGGTTAGAAGCTCACTGACTGCCATGATTCCCAATTCGACGGCAGTGTATGCAGAAAGAGCCCCTCGGAACTTACCGAAGGGCGTTCTCGCATAACCGCATATGACTGCATCGGGCATAGATGTGCCAGTGCACTACTAGACTTCAAAGGTCCGATTGGATGTACTCATAGAAACATCATTAAGAAGAGTTGTAGCCATAGAAATCTGAGTTTCTGAGATTTGGCCTTGACTCCGGCTTTAGTAGAATTGTTCTGACAGACCAGAGGTCTTTGAACACCCTATATTGAGATGTGGCATCTAGATAGTCTACCCCACTAGTCCCCCCAGTTCCTATTCTTCTGCCCATTATCCTCTCAACCATTCTCGCATGAGAGTGACGCCACTTAACCATGGATTCTTCGAGCTCGACAATTGCGTCTACTAGCTTTCTTGGCCAAGTCAATAATGGTAATTCTCGGTATGATTCTATGAATAGAAGGCCTGCTCTGGATCTACTGATTTTGCCATCGGGCTTCAGAAATGAAACAGCTCCCTCATGGGCTGCATTCATCCTCGCGGTCATCATCTCAGATGACTTTGAAGATAAATCGCATATTTCTCTATGAGCTTCGAGGTGTGAATTAATGTAATCGGAGACAGCTTCTTCATCACCTTCGGAGCCATATAATGAGCCCATAATGGGTGTTCTTTCTATCCAGTTCATGAGTGATTCAACCAAGCTCGGCAAAGCCATCACACTCTCTAGACGCTCAAGAATCTCCTTTTTGGCCTCCCCGTTGTCTACCATCTTCCTGAATGAATCTAAGGGATCAATACCTCCAAATCTCTCGGAATTCTCTAGTCCCAATAGGATTTCAAACTCTCTCATCTGATATGACTCAAATCCAGATGCGGTGCCCAAGCCATCCCTGAATGATAGAAATCCTTGAGGAGTCAATGTTTCTAGTACTGTCCACTGACTGGCCATCAATCTGAAAATCTCAGTAGTTCTTCCCAGATGATCAACCGCCACCGGTATCTGATCCTCAGGAACTGGGACCTGGCTAAGAATATCTCTTACATCAGTAAGCTCTCTTATTATTTGTTTAAACCAAAGCTCAAAGGTCTGATGGACAATGATGAAATGCATCTCATCGGAACTTATGCCTCGATCCTCTCCCTGTAGATCGAGAAGCTCCCTAAGATTGAGGTACTCTGAGTAAGTCCAGTTTCGGTTTCCGCCCCCAGCCATGTATTCTGCTAAACGCCTCCGCTTGAAGTATTGTCGCAAGATATGAGGATAATTTATGATAGAATCCTCTAAATCTATCCACAGTAGCAGGAATATGTGGCCGAAGGAAAAGACGATGGAGGAAGTGGCCTTACTAGGCCCAGCTCCCTACTAACAGTAGATACTCAACTGAGCCTTTCGATATTATCCTTATCTGATGCCATGGAAATTTTCAAAGTAGTAGAAGAAAATAGAATCTATCTGAGAAAAACACTTCCTTGGTTAGATGAGGTTAATACTCTGGATGAGCAGATTTCCTATATTTCTCACTGTATTTCAGATTATGAACTACATAAGGGAATAATGTATTCAATCAAATCTGATGGAGATATAATTGGTACAATGGGACTGAATTCTATAGATTATGAAAATATGAGTTGTGGTGTGGGATACTGGGTATCCAAGGAGTTCGCAGGAAAAGGAATAGCAACTCGTTGTTGCTCTAGACTCATAGATCACTGCTTCAATGATCTCAATCTACATCGATTTGTTCTTGAAGCATCTGTCGAGAATATTGCCAGTTGTAGAGTTGCTGAGAAGCTAGGTCTGCGACTCGAGGGCGTAACCAAGGACAGGGAATGGCTCTATGACAGATTTCTCGATGCCAATCTTTACGCCGTTACGAAGCCTGAATGGGACAACTGAAAATCTCTCTAGCTCTTTCTCAGGAGGCCGTGATCCTCGATTGAGCAATTCCCAGGAGGGAGTACGGAAAGAACATCGTCTTGCGATAGGCCAGTGGCCTTTGAAATCGAATTAGCGATATTTTCTTTCTTATCTCTACCGGGCACAACTCTGGCCCATCTCCCGAAATAATTCGATATAGCTTCAACAGTACCTATCACGGGAAGGGGGACTCCATTTACCACTCCCATTCCTATTCCTAGCTCTAGGGGTAAATCCCTGTACCAGTGCCTCTGACCCCTGACAACGAAGGCGCCCCTGCCAAGCGACTCCCCACTCTCCGTCTTCTTCGAGACCTGGCTAGGCCTGACATAAAATGCAGTAGCGGCGGCCCCTCCGCTCCCCCATGCTCTAGACCAGCAAACGGCGATTTGAGAAGCCTCCTTGAGTATAGAATCAGGAAGCTCCCGGGCATCATCTGGACCATCCAAATTCTGCGATATTTGTAGCGAGCAAACTCCATCCGGAATATGTTCAGATGCCAACCTGAATTCCATACCCTCCTTGATCTTCAATATACAAGAAGGAGCACCGTGCAAGTCTGCGTGAATATACAGATCCTTGGATCCCAAGTGCTTCTTTACCACTGCGTCATTTCCTTTGGCGTCTCTTCCTCCAACAATAATACGTCCATCTGAAAGAATTCCCCATCTGTATTTCTCGAACCAAAACCTCCTACTTCTCTTGATTGCTCTGAGCTTTCCTCCAGCCGCATCTTTGGCGGCCTTCTTCTCCTCCTTTTCCTGTGCCTCGACCGTCCTCTTTAGTGCGATCTCAGCACCCGATGCTTTGTCCTTCTGAGTCCTTCCAGTCTCGAAATATCTCTGTGCGTTCTGATGAACTGTCTTATCCACTTCCAGAGTTACACTGGTCCCCGGATCTCCCTCTGCATCAGGCAGATAGGCAAGTATTGTCCTTTTCTTAGGATCAATTCTTCCTATCCAATCAACGCCTTGAGATATTTCGATTACCTCCTGCCAGCTTGTACTCGATACAGCCTGATTGAATTGAGTGATAATTGAGTTTACATGCTCCCAGTTTTCCTGAATAGATTTCCCAAGCTCCTGTGAAATCGATGCTTTCTGGATGAAGCCTTCTATTGCCCTCTTCTGTTGTTCAGCCCTTCTCTCTAGCTTAGCTTGTGACTGTTTTTGGGTAGTTCCCTCCTCGATTAACTTCTCCTCTTCTCTTCTAATGAATCCCGCAGAGTCATGCTCTCCAAAGACTGTATCGAGGGCCTCCGAGAGAGAACCCATCTCGATATACGGGTACTCATCCATATTTTTCAACCAGATAGGAGAGATAAGTACCGCTCCGCTAGGACTTTCATTCTCGATTCCCTCTTGAGACGATTTCCAATTCTCTATGCTACTGGCGTCATCGACCCACAGAATACACCCACTCCCCTCCTCAAGCTCATGCATCATGGACTCAATAGAGCCTAGAAGTGAGACTCTTTGTTCATCATCCAGTGAAGAGGCTGAGAGATCTTCCGAAAGTCCCGCCTTCGAACAAATAGCCGCTCCATAGACACGACCTACATTCAGTCTAGACGCAACAGTCCTGATGATGTCACTATCGCTCTCTTCAATAATTTCATCAAGCTTAGCCCTGTCAAGATCACGAGGATCTAAAGAAGCAGGAGGAGGAGTATATCTAACTCCTTTCTTCAATGTTCTACTAGCATACTTAGCATGAGTCAAGGGTTGTATGATCACCCCCTCCTCGTCTAAAAGAAGTACATTTCCATCCCTGAAAAGCTCTATCACTAGGGACATTTTTCCTCTACCGTGCTCGAATTCTAATGATAAAACCCTGTCAAACCCAAATTGCGAGACTCCAATGAATCTGGAGTTACCAAGATACTTCCTGAGTATCATTGCGAACTGAGATGGATTAGGGGGCATTGGCCTATCCCTAGAAGAGCAGTAGATCCTCTTGCCCCTAATGATAATCAAGTCCCTATTTGGAAATCCCTTCTTACTCATCCTCAAAACAATCTGCTCATAGTGTGGTTGATACGACTTTCTTACCCTGGATCCAATCATCTCTCCGAGTTCTCGAACCGTTCTGGCGACTTCGAACGATGAGGTCTGCTCGCGCATTCTATCAGTTGCGCGTCATAGGCCCACTTCATCAGCCAATCGCTTATTTTGCTACCAATCACTCAAATGACTGGAAATCATTGATGTCACTGATTACATCTGCCTCATGCGCGTACTGATTTGAAGGGACCTCGATGAACTTACAATCAGGTATCCTGTCAACAATGCCCATGGCCTTGTCCATTCCATGTAGCTTGTCAGAGTATGCTGTCATTACAGCACAAGGGAAAGAAATCCCTTCTAGATTCTCAGGAAGTGAATATCTGATTAGCGATCTAGCTGAGAGATGCATCTTCTGGAGGTCCTGCGAAAGAAGGGCCCTTCTGTATCTAATTCTCTGCCCCTCCTCTTTCACTTTCCTCTCAACTGCCCATACAGCTAAGCGAACAATCATCGAATACATGAATCTAGGTAGAGGCATAATTATCATGGCTCTAGCCCAAATTGGAAATTTGAACTCCGAGTTTGGTGCTAGAAGAATCGAGCTCCTACCTGATAGTCTCCCACAGCTAAATGAATCGATTAAGATCGTTGACCCCAAGGAAGATGAGAACCAGTCAATATCAGTGCTATCTAATTCATAGAATCTCAGGACTTCCGCCAAGTCAGAAGATAGTTTTTCGACACTGAAGTCTGACTTGGAAATCTTCTTACTAATTTCTGAGCTACCTTTCTCTCTGGTCTCAATGTAGACTATCGTCCTCTCTGCTGACCACTTGGATATCAGAGGGCGCCAACCCTCAAACACTGAACCCCATCCCGCTACAAAAACTACTACGGGCCTATTTATTGATTCAGTCGGTCTCCAAGTTATGACCCTCAGCCTTACGCCGTCATCTACCGAGACCCACTCCTCAGAGACTTCAGAACCAGGAAACTCAGGCGCTCCGGACCAGTAAGAATCCATGTTAGAACTACCGTCCTCTACCGCCGCCACCGGATCTGCCTCCGCCACCGGACCTGCCTCCGCCACCGGACCTGCCTCCAGAGCTTCTCACAGTTCGACTTGTTCTCGTGCGCCTGATCGCACTTCTTCTACGATGGAACCAAGGCCTCCTGTGCCATGGCCGATCATAATAGTGAGGATGACCATAGTATCCGTGATGTCCATGATGGTCGTCATACCCAATTGACGAATGTCCCACTGTAAGGGACATCCCTGTGCCGACATCATATCTAGCTCCGAGGAGAACTAAAACAAGTAGGAAAATTTGAATTAATCCACAGCAAATCAAACCAAATGCATCTTCGATGGGACTATCGAGACGTAAATCATTTGGATCTTTAACATTGTAATATATCGCCAGAGAACTGCCTAAGGGCATAGTTCCATTCTCTCCATATTCCAGACAATCTTCTTCGGCGCCATTGTAGTCATCATACGTTGCAAGATGAAATCTGTTTAATTCTCCGCTGTAGCTCTCATTGTCAACTACATAATTGATATCCAGATCGGCCCAGCAATCTAGCTCATACCAATATTCACAGTATTCATCTCCCCATTCATCAGTGTAGCATTCCTCGATCTCTACCCAGTCAAAACCCGGGTACTTAGCCACAACCTCCGAATCAACAGACTTCCACTCATCCTTCCCATATATCGCTCCCGCTCCAATGAAGGAAGCGACAATGCACAATGAGAGTACTACTGCTAATATTGCGTAGCCCGGATCTTCCCACAGCCAGTGATTACTGCCGTATACCTTGGTACCGACATCCTCCCCATCCGGGTTTAGAATTAGTAATCCATTCTGATGTTTCCAGTCAATGTGTTCGAGAAAGGTCATGCCGAGAATACAGTATTCAGAATCCCCTGTCCTTAGGGGGTTGATTAGAGCATCAACTTTTTTTATATTCATCTGCCCAATTTCTATGTTGGGCAAAGTAGTCCTGTACCCCATTCCCGGGCCGGCGGCCGTCGCGGTCTCGATTTTTGCTCCTCGTTCCAGGTTGAGCGTCTTCACCATGTCGATGACACCAAGCTTTTCCGGGACCGAGCAGTAACTCGCTCCGGTGTCCACTAGGAAATCTATGTTCTTGACATCCCCAATACTCCCCTTGACGTAGAAGCACCCATTGGCATCGGGCCTCAGTACGATTCTCTGTCCGATGAATTCCACAGGAGAGCCGTCACCGGATTCTGAATCTTTTTTAGTGCTGGGAGCAGAATCCCTCAATATCGCTATCTTTGCTCGATGCTCGGCCTCCGCCAGCTCCTCTTCTCTTTGCAAGCGCTTGATCTCAGCCTCATTCAGCAAATCCTCGACTGATTCCTTGGCGGACTTTTCTTCCTTGTCGTCCCACCACCTCTCAGTCATGTTATGCCCTCTATGGGCATTCGTTTGAATGTTGACCCAAATTAAGCCGGGAAGTAGTGGCCCGCTCTAATCTCAATCATTTTACACTCAATAAGTGAGTTCAGATGAGATAATGTCTGATCCCGAGATAAAATTGGGTGAGCGTCGGGTGAGTCTTGATATGCATGTAACGTAATTTCTTCCAAACCACTCAATCCAGATAAGACTGCATTGAGGACACCATCATGTCTCGCAGTTCTGTGTTTGATATATCTCTCCAAAAGTCGTGGAGGATTGGTGCAGGCAGGACCATGGCCAGGAAAAAGCATTGTAGGTCCAAGAGAACGAATTCGCTCTAATCCAGAGATGTATGAATTCATATTGCCGTCTGAGGAGGGAACTAGAATAGTCCCGACCACAACGCAATTGTCTCCACTTACAATCCCGGGTTCGCCCACTAGGCAAATGTGCCCGGGGCAATGTCCAGGCGTTTCTATGACGCTCCATTCTACGGTTCCATTAGGGCCCTTCAAAGAGAACGAGTCTCCTTCCTCAATACTTGATGATGGGCCATCATGAGATATGGCACTCAGAGTGATAGGGCTAGCCCAAATCGGAGCATCATAAATCTCTGATATTCTTGACATGTCCCCTATATGATCAGGGTGCTTATGTGTGAATATTGTAGCTACTATCTTAGTACCAGAAGAGATAACTTGTGAAATCTTACTTTCTAGATAAGCCAAAGATTGATGCGATCTAGCAGCTGGATCAACCACCACACATTCTCCGCCCAATTCTCCTAAGATGTAGCAATTGGTATGAGTGGAGGGGGGAATTGTCTCTGTCTTCAGGGGAAAAACCTCTACTCCTGGAGCGAACTCAATCCTATGATCTCCAGAAGGAGGGTCCCTGCTCAAACTTTCACAAGCAGAGATAAGATCTCCTTGCTCGGCTACTCCTCTCGCTAGATCCCTAACTAGTGTGACAATTGGAGGTGGCAGACGAACGGTATTCTCCTCCCATTGCTGT